>WBZM01000150.1_pt1 | contig 112942 bp, 98 predicted proteins | sample 5204271 | NCBI WGS metagenome assembly WBZM01 (sample SAMN12344346, study PRJNA552823) | activated sludge metagenome | biome: Activated sludge suspended growth; feature: Nitrification reactor; material: Wastewater; isolation source: activated sludge from nitrification reactor of wastewater...
GGCTTCGCCTTCGCCTTCTTCGCGGGCGCCGCCTTCGCCCTGGCCGGCCTGGCCGCGGCCTTCGCGGCGGCGGCCATCCGCGCCTCCTGCACCTTGGGCACCACCGTGCCGGCCGCCAGGGCCCGCCGCACCGTGTCCACGTCCTTGTCGCCTCGCCCCGAGACGTTGAGGATCACCAGGCCGCCCTCGCCCAGCTCCCGCGCCACCAGCCGCGCCGCGTGGACGGCGTGGGCCGTCTCCAGCGCCGGGATGATCCCCTCGGTGCGCGCCAGGTAGCCGAGGGCGTCGAGCGCCTCCCGGTCGGTGGCCTGCATGAGCGTGAGCCGGCCGGTGTCCTTGAGGTAGGAGAGCTCCGGCCCCACGCCCGGGTAGTCGAGGCCGGCCGAGATGGAGTGGGCCTCGATGATCTGGCCGTTGGCGTCCTGCAGCACGTAGCTCCGCGAGCCGTGGAGCACGCCCGGGGTGCCGCGGGCCAGGGCGGCGCCGTGCTTGCCGGTCTCGAGGCCGAGGCCGGCCGCCTCCACGCCCACCAGCTTCACCGAGGGGTCGCCCACGAACCCGGAGAAGATCCCCATGGCGTTGGAGCCGCCGCCGACGCAGGCGACGACGGCATCCGGCAGCCGCCCGGCCAGCGCCATGCACTGGGCCCGCGCCTCGGTGCCGATGACGCTCTGGAAGTCGCGCACCAGGGCCGGGTAGGGGTGGGGCCCGGCCACCGAGCCGATGATGTAGTGGGTGTCGCGGACGTTGGTGACCCAGTCGCGCAGCGCCTCGTTCATGGCGTCCTTGAGCGTGCGCGACCCGGACTGGACCGGGATGACCCGCGCGCCCATCAGCTCCATGCGGAAGACGTTGAGCGCCTGGCGCTCCACGTCGAGGGCGCCCATGTAGACGTCGCAGGGGAGGCCGAAGAGGGCCGCGGCGGTGGCGGTGGCCACGCCGTGCTGGCCGGCGCCGGTCTCGGCGATGATGCGGGTCTTCCCCATGCGCCGGGCCAGCAGCACCTGGCCCAGGGTGTTGTTCACCTTGTGGGCGCCGGTGTGGCACAGGTCCTCGCGCTTGAGGAGCACGCGGCAGCCGCCCACGTCGGCGGAGAGGCGGCGCGCGTCGCCGAGGGGCGTCTCCCGGCCGGCGAAGCGGGTGAGCAGGTCGCTGAGCTCGGCCTGGAAGGCCGGGTCGCCCCGGGCCGCCAGCCAGGCCGCCTCCAGCTCCTCCAGCGCCGGCACCAGCGTCTCGGGGACGAAGCGGCCGCCGTACTCGCCGAAGCGGCCCCGCGCGTCGGGCAAGGCGGGGGTGACGGGGGGGGCGGCGGGGGCGGTCGGGCTCATCTAGGGTTCCTCTGCCGCGGCGCGGGCGGCGGCGATGAAGCGGGCCAGGAGGGCGTGGTCCTTCACGCCGGGGGAGGACTCGACGCCGCTCGCCACGTCCACGGCGAAGGGGCGCACGGCGCGGACGGCCTCGGCGACGTTGGCGGGGGTGAGCCCGCCGGCCAGGAGCACGGTGGCGCGGGCGGCGGCCTGGCGGGCCAGCGCCCAGTCGAAGGTCTTCCCGCTGCCGCCGTAGCCGGCGCTGGCGGCGTCGAGGAGGAAGCCGCGCACGCCCGGGTAGGCGTCCAGGGCCGCGAGGGACTCCGGGCCGGCCACGCGGATCCCCTTCACCACCGGGAGCTGGAAGGACCGGCAGAGCGCGGCCGGCTCGTCCCCGTGGAGCTGGATCACCTGGATCCCGGAGAGCGCCGCCGCCGAGGCCGCCTCCTCGTGGCTCGGGTCGACGAAGACGCCGTAGCAGGTGACCATGGGCGGGAGCGCCCGGATGATCTCGCGGGCCCGGGCCGGCGGGAGGAAGCGCTTCGAGCCGGGCCAGAAGTTGAAGCCGAGGGCGTCGGCGCCGAGCCGGACCGCCTCGAGGGCGTCCTCGGCGCGGGTGATCCCGCAGATCTTGATCCGCACCGGCACGGCGGTCACGCGCAGAGGTCGCGCAGCAGCGCGCCGGGATCGGCGGCGCGCACCAGCGCCTCGCCCACCAGGAGGTTGGGGGCCCCGGCGGCGCGGAGCCGGCGGGCGTCGGCCTGGGTCCGCACGCCGCTCTCGGCCACGCCCTTCACGCCCGCGGGGAAGCCCGGGACGATCCGCTCCGAGGTGCCGAGGTCCACCTGGAAGGTGTGGAGGTTGCGGTTGTTGACGCCGACCATCCGGGCCCCGAGGGCCAGGGCCCGCTCCGCCTCGGCCTCGTCGTGGACCTCGACCAGGGCGTGGAGCCCCAGCTCGCCGCACCGATCGTGGAGCCGGCGAAGCTCGCCGTCCTCGAGGGCGGCCACGATGAGGAGGGCCGCGTCGGCGCCGGCGGCGCGGGCCTCGACGAGCTGCCAGGGCGAGACGGTGAAGTCCTTGCGCAGCACCGGGATCCCCACCGCGGCGCGCACCGCCACCAGGTCGGCCAGCGAGCCGCCGAAGCCGGGGCCGTCGGTGAGCACCGAGATGCAGGCGGCGCCCGCCGCCTGGTACCGCCGGGCCTGCTCGACGGCGTCGAGGCCGGCCGAGATGGCGCCGGCCGAGGGGCTGGCCCGCTTCACCTCGGCGATGATCCGGGCCGGGCCGCCGCGCGGCGAGAGGGCGCCGGCGAAGTCGCGCGGCGCCGGGGCGCCGGCCAGGCGGGCGCGCAGCTCGCGCTCGGGCGTGGCGGCGGCCAGGGCCGCCACCTCCTCGCGCTTCCGCGCCAGGATGGCGTCCAGGTAGGTGGTCATGCGCCCTGGGTGGCCTCGACGAGGCGGGTGAGCTTGTCGAGGGCGGCGCCGCGGTCGATCGACTCGGCCGCCACCTTCACGCCGGTCTTGAGGTCCTGGGCGGCGCCGGCGCTCACCAGCGCGGCGGCGGCGTTGGCCAGCACGGCGTCGCGCGGGGCGCCCCGCTGGCCGGAGAGGACGTCGCGGAGGATGGCGGCGTTGCGGGTGGCGTCGCCGCCGGCGATGGCCCGCTCCTCGTGGCGCGGCAGCCCCAGGTCCTCCGGGACCACGCAGTAGCGCTCCACCGCGCCGTCCTTCACCTCGGCCACGTGGGTCATGCCGGTGACGGCGATCTCGTCCAGCCCCTCGCCGTGGACCACGAAGGCGTGGACCGCGCCGAGGGCCGCCAGCACGCCGCCGATGATGGGCACCCAGCGCGGCTCGTAGACCCCCATCACCTGGTGGCGGGCGCCGGCCGGGTTGGCCAGCGGCCCGAGCAGGTTGAAGACGGTGCGCACGCCCAGCTCGCGCCGGATGCCGGCCACGGCCTTGAAGGCCGGGTGGAGCTTGGCGGCGAAGAGAAAGCCGATGCCCACCTCGGCGATGGCCCGCTCCACCACCGCCACCGGGACCTCCACGTTGACGCCCAGCGCCGAGAGCACGTCGGCCGAGCCGGAGCGCGAGGAGACGGCGCGGTTGCCGTGCTTGGCCACGGTGACGCCGGCGCCGGCCACCACGAAGGCCGCGGTGGTGGAGATGTTGAAGGTGTTGCGGCCGTCGCCGCCGGTGCCGCAGGTGTCCACGAAGACCGGGGCGGCCACGTGGACCCGCTCGGCGCGGATCCGCATGATCTCGGCGGCCCCGGCGATCTCGTCGACCGTCTCGCCCTTGAGCCGCAGCGCCGCCAGGAAGGCGCCGACCTGGGCCGGGGTGGCCCCGCCGTCGGCGATCTCGGACATGATGGCGGCCATCTCGGCGCGCGAGAGCGGCTGCGCGTCGAGGAGCCGCGGCAGGGCCTGCTGGATCACGCGCGCCTCCCGCCGGCGAGGCGCGCCAGCCAGTTGGCCAGCAGCGGCTTGCCGGCCTCGGTGAGGATCGACTCCGGGTGGAACTGCACGCCCTCGACCTCGAGGCTCCGGTGGCGCAGGCCCATGATCTCCCCCTCGGCGGTCCAGCTGGTGACCTCCAGGTCGGCCGGCAGGTCCTCCCGCCGCACCACCAGCGAGTGGTAGCGGCCGGCCTGGAAGGGGTTGGGGAGGCCGGCGTAGAGCCCCTCGCCGCGGTGTTCCACCGGGCTGGCCTTGCCGTGGACGATGCGGGCGTTGCGGATCACCGTGCCGCCGAAGGCCTGGCCGATGGCCTGGTGGCCCAGGCAGACGCCGAGGATGGGGAGCTGGCCGGCGAGCTCGTGGATGGCCCGCAGGGTGACCCCGGCCTCGTCGGGCGTGCAGGGGCCGGGGGAGAGGACCAGGCCGTCGGGGCGGGCGGCGCGGATGCCGGCCACGTCGATCTGGTCGTTGCGGTGGACCGCCACCTCCGCCCCCAGCTCGCCCAGGTACTGGACGAGGTTGAAGGTGAAGGAGTCGTAGTTGTCCACCATGAGGACGCGGGGTCCGCTCACGGCCGGCCTCCCTTCCGGGCGGCCGGGCGGCGGGCGCGGGCCTTCCTCGCGGGCCTGGCCTGGGGCCTGGCCTTGGCCCGGGCGGCGGCCTTCCTGGCCGGCTTCGCGCGGGGCGCCGCGGGCGCCGCCGCGGCGGTGGCCACCGGCGGCTTCGCCACCGCGTCGAGCACCCGGGCCTCGGCCTGGGCCACCGCGGTGAAGACGGCCCGCGACTTGTTGACGGTCTCCTGGTACTCGGCCTCCGGCTCGGAGTCGTAGACCAGCCCCCCGCCCGCCTGCACCGACACCTTGCGGCCGTTGGCCATCAGCGTGCGGATGGCGATGCACATCTCCATGTTGCCGCCGCGGTCGAAGTAGCCCACCGCGCCGGCGTAGGGACCGCGCCGGGCCGGCTCCAGCTCGTCGATGATCTCCATGGCCCGCACCTTGGGCGAGCCGGAGACGGTGCCGGCCGGGAAGCCGGCGCGCAGCACGTCCACCGAGGAGAGGCCCGGGGCGAGCCGGCCCTTCACCTCGGAGACCAGGTGCATGACGTGGCTGTACCGCTCCACCGTCTTGAGCGCGGTGACGCGCACCGAGCCGACGGCGCTGACCCGGCCCACGTCGTTGCGGCCGAGGTCCACCAGCATGACGTGCTCGGCGTTCTCCTTGGGGTCGGCGCGGAGCTCGGCCTCCAGCGCCTGGTCCTCGACCGGCGAGGCGCCGCGCTTGCGGGTGCCGGCGATGGGGCGGAGCGTGACCTCGCCCTCCTCCAGCTTGATGAGCGTCTCGGGGGAGGAGCCGACCAGCGCCCGCTCGCCGTCCTGGAGGTAGAAGAGGTAGGGCGACGGGTTGACCCGGCGCAGCGCCCGGTAGATCTCGAAGGGCGGCACCGAGACCTCGGCGTCGAAGCGCTGGGCCAGCACGATCTGCTGGCAGTCGCCGGCGCGGATGTACTCCTTGGCCCGCTCCACCGCGGCCAGGTAGGCCTTCTTGTCCACCCGCGGCCGCAGCACCGCCGGCTTCGCCGCCGAGCGGGCGCGCCGGTCGACGAGGGGGCGGGAGAGGGCCTTGAGCCGCGCCGCCAGCCGCCCGAGGGCCGCCTGGTAGAGGGCCTTGGGGTCGTCGCCGAAGTCGCAGCGCACCTCGGTGATGAGGTGGAGCGAGTGGCGCACGTTGTCGAAGGCCACCACCTCGTCGTAGTCGCCGAGGAGGACGTCGGGGAAGCCGAGCTCGTCCGGCTTGGAGATGGGGACGCGCGGCTCGAAGAGCTTCACCGCGTCGTAGGCCACGTGCCCCACCAGGCCGCCGGAGAAGCGCGGGCAGCCCGGCACGCGCACCGCCTGGTGGCCCACCAGGGCCGCGCGGATGGCGTCGATGGGGTCGGCCGGATCGCCCAGCTTCCAGCGCAGCACCTTGCGCGGGCCGGCCCCCAGGAAGCTGAAGCGGGCGCTCCGCTCGCCGCCCTCGACCGACTCGAGGAGGAAGGCGTGCTTCTGGCCGCGCGAGAGCTTGAGGAAGGCCGAGACCGGCGTCTCGGTGTCGGCGTCGACCTCGACCCGCACCGGGACGGCGCGGCCTGGCCGGCAGAGCTTCAGGAATTCGGGGAGCTCGGGCTGCGGGCGCACGTCAGCGCCAAAGAAACACCGTCTTCGAACGTCCGGTCATGCGGTCACCCGTCGCGCCGGGCCCGGCACCTCTGCGAGGCGCGGATCCACGACGCGGTTCTTGGAGTCCACCAGCACCACGGTCGGCGTGAAGCCGGCGATCTCCGCCGCCTCCAGCTCCGCGAAGGTGGCCAGGATCACGAGGTCACCGGGCTTGTTGAGGTGCGCCGCCGCCCCGTTGATGCAGATGATGCCGCTGCCGCGCTCCCCCTTGAGCGCGTACGTCTGCAGCCGCGTGCCCCGCGTGATGTTCCACACGTGGACCGCCTCGTACTCCAGGATGCCCGAGGCCTCGAGCAGGTCCTCGTCGATGGTCACCGAGCCCTCGTAGTCGAGGTCGGCGTGCGTCACCGTGGCGCGGTGGATCTTCGCCTTGAAGAAGGTGCGACGCATAGGGGACGACCTTTCTACCCGCTCAGGGACCCTGCTGCAAGCGGCGGCCGGCGCACATAAATAGGTGCTCATGCGCCTGCGCACCTGCCCGCCCGCCCGACTCGCCGCCGGCCTGTCCGCCGCCCTCGCCGCCGCCCTGGCCCTGGCCGCCTGCTCGATCGGCCAGCACCCGCCGCCGCCCCCCGAGCCCCGCTTCGACGCCGCCCGCGCCGCAGCCGAGGTGGCCTGGCTGGCCGATCCGGCCCGGACCGGGCGTGGCACCGGCACCCCCGGCGGCGCCGAGGCGACCGCCTGGCTGGCGGCCCGCTTCGAGGAGATCGGCCTCACCCCGGCCGGGAGCGAGGGGTGGCTCCAGCCCTTCGAGGCCCCCTTCCGCGCCTCCCTCGGCGAGGGGAACGCCCTCGCCCTCGGCGCCACCGCGCCCCGCCTCTCCGAGGGCTGGCAGCCCTTCACCTTCTCCGACGACGGGCCGGTGGAGGGGGAGCTGGTCTTCGCCGGGTACGGCATCAGCGCGCCGGAGCTGGGCTACGACGACTACGCCGGCCTCGACGTGAAGGGGAAGGTGGTGCTGGTGCTGCAGGACTTCCCGAGGGAGGACGACCCGGCGGCGCTCTTCCGCGACCCGAAGCACTACCGCTTCGGCGAGTGGCGCCAGAAGGCCACCACCGCCCGCGACAAGGGGGCGGTGGCGCTGGTGGGTGTGCGCGACGACTGGCACCACCCGGGCTCCGACGACCTCTCGGCCTGGAAGGGGACGGTGGCCTCGCGCGCCGGGCTGGTGGCGGTGCGGGCCACCGCCGCGGCGCTCCTCGCCGCCGGCGTGGACGTGGCGGCGCTGGGGCGCCCCATCGACGAGGACGGGAAGCCGCGCTCCCGGCCCCTCGGCGTGGCGGTGAAGGCCACGGTCAAGGTGGACGTGGAGAAGGCCCGCACCGCCAACGTGCTCGGCCTCCTGCCCGGCGCCGACCCGGCGCTGCGCGGGCAGTGCGTGGTGGTGGGGGCCCACTACGACCACCTGGGGTACGGCGGCGAGGCCTCCGCCGCGCCCGACCAGGTCGGCCAGATCCACCCCGGCGCCGACGACAACGCCTCGGGCACCGCCGGCCTGCTGGCGGTGGCCCGCGCCTTCGCCGCCGAGGCGCCGCCGCCGCGGACCGTGCTCTTCGTGGCCTTCGGCGCCGAGGAGCTGGGGCTGCTCGGCTCGTCCCAGGCCGTGAAGGCCCACCCGGCCGCCTGCCCCATCGACCAGGTGCAGCTCATGGTGAACATGGACATGATCGGCCGCCCGCAGAAGGCGCGCGACGCCGCGCCGGGCGCGCCGGGGCGGCTCTACGTCCACGGCGTGGACACCGCCAAGGGGCTGCGAGCACAGGTGTCGGCCCTGGCGGCGCGGCCGCCGGCCATCCGGCTGACCGCCGAGCTGGGCGGCGAGGGCTACGGGGCGTCGGACCACACCAGCTACTACGCCAAGGACGTGCCGGTGCTCTTCCTCTTCAACGGCGCCCACGCCGACTACCACCGGCCCGGCGACACCGCCGACAAGATCGACGCGGCGGCCCTGGCCGAGGCGGCGCGGCTCGGCTGGCGGGCGGCGGCCTGGGCGGCGGCGCGGCCGGACAGGCTGGAGGTGGTGCGCACCGCGGCGCCGAAGCCGGAGGGCGGGCGCGGCGGCAGCCGGCCCTCCCTCGGCACCATCCCCGACTTCGCCGAGCGCGCCGAGCCGGGCGTGCTCCTCACCGGCGTCATGCCCGGCAGCCCCGCCGAGAAGGGCGGCCTGGCGGGCGGCGACGTGCTGATGCGGGTGGGCGACAAGAAGATCCTCAACCTGCAGGACCTCCAGTACGCGCTCTCGGCGCGCCGGCCGGGGGACCGGGTGGAGGTGGAGTACGTGCGCGAGGGGCGGAGCGCGGTGGTGACGGTGGTGCTGGCGGAGCGGAAGTAGGGGGCGGCCGCGGCGCGCTGGCCCGGCCCGACGTCACGGCCGCGGACGCGGCGCCTCGGTAGGGACTGGATGACCGAGCCCACCGCGCCCCGCCCGACCCGACCCACCCCCTGGCGTCGCCTGGCGGCGGCCCTCGCCCTCGGCGCGGCCGGGGCGCTGGTCGGGTGGGGCGCCGCTCGACTCGGGGTGCAGGGGGCCCGGGCCGAGGGGGCCGCCGCGACGCCGGCCTGGCTCAAGCTGGCCCACCTCGTCGCCGCCTTCGTGGTCATCTGGCTGGCGCTGCTGGTCCACGAGGCGGGCCACGCGCTGGCCGGCGCCTCGCAGGGCTTCCGCTTCCTCTTCCTGGCCGCCGGGCCGCTCTGGCTGGAGCGGCGGGGCGGCCGGCTCTCGGCGCGCCTCAACACCACCGCCTCGACCTGGGGCGGGATGGCGGCGGCGGTGCCGGAGGACGGGCGCGACCTGGTGCGCCGCTTCTCGGTGCAGGTGGCGGGCGGGCCGCTGGCCAGCCTGCTGCTGGCCGCCTTCGCCGCGGTCGCCTGGTCCCTGCTGCCGCCCGGCCTCCTGCGCTTCACCGCGGGAGTCGCGGCGCTCGGCTCGGCCGGCCTCTTCCTCGCCACCGCCCAGCCCTTCGGCGCGGGCGGCGGCTTCGCCTCCGACGGCGGCCGGCTGCTGCGGCTCCGCCGCGGCGGACCCGAGGGCGCGCGCGAGGCGGCGCTGCTGGCGCTCACCGCCGCCTCGGTGGGCGGGGCGCGGCCGCGCGACTGGCCGGCGGCGCTGCTGGAGGACGCCCTGGCGCCGGGCGGCGGCGGCCTGATGGAGGTGGCCGCGCTGGTCTACGCCGGCGTGGCGGCGGCGGATCGCGGGGACCTGGATCTGACCTGGGCGCGGCTGGCGGGCGCCGAGGCGCTGGCGGAGGGGCAGGGGGACCTGGTGCGCTCGCTGGTGGCGGGCGAGGCGGCCTGGCTGGCGGCGGTGCGCGGCGACGCCGCGGGCGGGCGGGCGCGGCTGGCGCTGGTCCGGGGCCCGTTCGTGGAGCGGTACCTGGCGCTGCGGGCGGAGGCGGCGGTGCGGCTCGCCGAGGGCGATGTCGCCGGCGCGCGGGCGGCCGCGGAGGCCGGGCTGGCGGCGCTGCCGCGGGCGCGGTTCGGCGTGCCGTCGGCGCGGGAGTGGGAGTTGCTGGAGGGGATCGTGGAGGCGGCGGGGCGGGCGGTCGGATCGATGGGGTGAGACCCGTGGTGCCTGGGAAGGCGGCCGTGAAGGAGGCGGCAAGCGGGCGGGCGGTTGGCGGGATTCCAGCCCGGGCTCCTTCCTCCCCTCTCCCCGCGGAGCGGGGAGAGGGACAGGGTGAGGGGCTCGCGGGCTCGCGATGAGCCGTGGTCCTGTTGGAGGCGAGGTGCCGGAGGCGGCGCCGCGGACGGAGAAGGTCCGCGGCGCGGACGCCCCAAGTGATTCACCCAGGGTGCTTGACGTTCGTTGGCGCCATTCGCGCTTCCGCTGGCGCGACGTCTCGGAAATGGGGCTCTGGCATCGCCGCGCGCGCGCCTGCGGGCGCGCGGCGTGAGCCGGAGGGGTCCGGGACCCCTCCTTGCGATCTCGCGCCAGACGGCGAATGCGCGCGTTCCAGGAGGCCTCGGAATCGCATGAGACTCTTGGTGCATGGACACCACCACCGCGCGCACCGCCTCCTCCCGCCTCGCCGACCTCCTCTCCCGCGAGCAGGCCGCCATGGCCGACTTCCTGGCGGCCCTCGCCGACTTCGACCGGCGGCGGATGTGGGAGCCGCTCGGGTACACGAGCCTCTGGGCCTACCTGCACCGGGAGCTGGGGCTCTCCAAGGGCACGGCCCACTTCCGCGTGGTCGCGGCCGCCCTGGTGGCCCGCTTCCCCGAGGCGGAGGCAGCCCTCCGCGACGGCCGCCTGTGCATCACCAGCGTGGTCGAGCTGGCCAAGGTGCTGACGGTCGAGAACGAGGTGGAGGTGCTGCCGAGGTTCTTCCACCGGTCGAAGCTGGAGGCGCAGGCGGTGGTGGCGGAGCTCCGGCCGCGGGAGGTGGTGCCGCGGCGGGAGGTGGTGACGGCCATTCAGGTTCAACCAGTAGAACTCGAAGTGTCCCTTGCTGCGCCGGTCGCGCCTGCGCACCTCTCCCCGACCCCGACCCCGACCCCGACCCCGACCCCGACCCCGACCCCGACCCCGACCCCGACCCCGACCCCGACCCCGACCCCGACCCCGACCCCGACCCCGCGCCCCACGGTCGAACCCCTCACCTCGGATCTCCGCCGCCTCCATGTCACGGTGAGCCGTCGCTTCCTCGACAAGCTCGAGGCGGCCAGGGACGCCCTCTCCCACGCCAGGCCGGGAGCCGATGCCGAGGCCATCCTGGAGGCCGGCCTCGATCTCATCCTCGCCCGGCAGACGAAGCGCCGGGCCCTGGTCGAGAAGCCGCGGAAGCCCAAGGCCCCGCCCCGGGACGTGGACACCATCTCCGCAGAAGTCCGCCGCGCCGTCTGGACCCGCGACGCCGGCCGCTGCCAATGGCCCATGGCCGGCGGCGGGATCTGCGGCTCGACACACCGCCCGGAGCTGGACCACGTCCACCCGAAGGCGCGCGGTGGTCCGAGCACCGAGGCGAACCTCCGGGTGCTCTGCGGCGCCCACAACAAGCTGGCCGCGCGGCTGGCCTACGGGGCGCGGTGGATGCAGCGGTACCTGCACGGCGGTCCTGTCCCGCTGGACAGCGCCGGCGGCCGAGGAGGGGCGCGACCCCCTACAGCTGCGACGCCAGCAGCCGCGCCGCCGACCCCATGAGCCGCTGTGCCCACGGATCCCGCCGGTCGTCCTTCCGGCGCGGGCTGGAGCGCCCCAGGTCCCGCTCGAACATGGCGGCGAGCTGGGCGGGGAGGGCGCCGCCGTAGGCCACGGCGGCCACCTCGAAGTTGAGCTTGAGGCTCCGGTCGTCGAGGTTGGCGGTGCCGACCACCGCCACGTCGTCGAAGAGGGCGGTCTTGGCGTGGATCATCGAGGGGCCGTAGGTGAAGACCTCGGCGCCGGCGGCCAGCAGGGCCTCGTGGTAGGTGCGGCCGGCGGCGTCCACCAGGCGCGAGTCGGTGCGGCGCGGCACCAGGAGCCGCACCTGCACGCCCCGCCGCGCGGCGGCGCAGAGGGCGGCCAGCAGCGGCTCGTCGGGCACGAAGTAGGGGGTGGTGAGCCAGGCCCGCCGCCGCGCCAGGCCGAGGGCGGCGTGGAGGAAGGGCGCGATGCAGGGCACCGGCTGGTCGGGGCCGGAGGCCAGGATCTGCACGATCTCCCCGCCGGGGGCGCCCACCGGGAAGAAGCGGTCGCGCCCGGGCCCCTCGTCGATGGGGATGTCGGGGATCTTCCGCGTGGAGCTGTAGTTCCAGTCCTCGATGAAGGTGAGCTGCAGCCCGTGGACGGCGGTCCCCTCCAGCCGGAGGTGGGTGTCGCGCCAGGCGGCGGCGCCGACCACCGAGGCGGCGTGGTCGTCGCTCACGTTGATGCCGCCGGTGAAGCCCACCTCGCCGTCCACCACCAGGATCTTCCGGTGGGTGCGGAAGTTGAAGAAGCGCGGCGAGCCGCGCCGGCCGAAGGCGCTGTTGAAGCGGGCCACCCGGCCGCCGGCGGCGAGGAGCGGCGCCAGGAAGGCGTCGTCCAGCTCCTTGGAGCCGGCCGCGTCCACCAGCAGCCGCACCACCACCCCGGCCCGGGCCCGCTCGGCCAGCGCGTCGCGCAGCCGCTGCCCGGTCCGGTCGGGGCGGAAGATGTAGTACTCGGCGTGGACGTGGTCGCGCGCCCCGCGGATGGCCGCCTCGATGGCGGCGTAGGCGGCGTCGCCGCCGTCGAGGAGCGCCACCGCGCGGGCCGTGCTGGCGGGCGTGGCCTCCAGCGAGGCGGCCAGGTCGATGAGCTGCTGGTGGTCGGGCGAGCCGCAGGCCACCGGCGCGAGGGCCCGGCGGAACGGGCCGGCCCGGGCCCGGGCCAGCTTGCGCCGGCGGGTGCGGCGCCGCAGGCGCCGCGGGCCGAGGAACAGGTAGACGGGGATGCCGACCACCGGCAGGAAGGCCAGCGCCAGGATCCAGGCCAGGGTGGCGGCCGGGCTGCGCCGGTCGTGCACCAGCCAGAGGACGGCGCCGAGGAGCCAGGCGGCCTCCAGCGTCCAGAGGACGCCGGGCTGCCGGGCGAGGTCGGTGAGCCAGCCGAGGTCGGGCACGCCGTCCCAGGGTAGCAGGGCACGCCAGGGGCGCGGCGCCGATTGTCGGCCCTCCGCCGCTGGGGTATGGACGCCACGTGTCCTCCCCCGTCGCCGCGCGACGCCTCGAGCTGCTCACGGCCGCCCGGCCCGACCTGCAGGGCTGGCTGCGCTTCGAGCCGGGGAAGCTGCGCTTCTCGCTGGGGACCTCGCTGGCCGACCTGGCCATCCCGGTGGAGCTGGCGGCCGACGCCCGCGCCATCGTCCGCGCCGCCGCGGTGGAGGTGGCGCTGCTGCTGGCCACCCAGCACAAGCGGCTGGTGCCGGCCGACGAGCTGGACCGCCTCCTGCTCCGGGAGGAGTCCGGCGGCCTCCCCTCCGTGCTCCCGACGCTGGGGCCGGGCGCCGGCGGGGCCGACCTCCGCGCCGCCGCCCTCCTCGGCACGCAGTGCCACCCGGCCCTGACCGGCGGCCTCCTCACCGCCTGGCTGGCGCGCGGCGGCAAGGGGCGCTCGCTGGTGGGGCTCTGGATCGAGCTCCTGCGCCGCGCCTTCGAGGAGATGCCGGGGGCGCGCGGCGAGGAGACGCCGCTGGTGGTGGCGCTGGCCCTCTCCGCCGAGGTGGCCGCCGCCGAGGCCGAGGTGCGCGCCTTCCTGCCGGTGACCACCGCCGAGCGCTGGCTGCGCGGCGGCGCCATGACGGCGCTCTGGGTGGCCGGCCGCACCGGCGTGCTGCGCGCCTTCCGCGACGCCGGCCGCGCCGAGCCGGATCCGCTCCTCGACAAGGTGGAGGCGGCCTGCTCGCCGCTCCTGCTGCTGGGCGGCCGCACCGCCGTGCTGGCGAGCGGCACCACCGCCTACGGCTGCGAGCTCTCCGCCGGGGTGCCGCGCGCCGACGAGCTCACCACCCGCGCCCTGGCCGGCGGCGATCCCGCGGCGCTGGCCACCGAGCTGCTGGGTGCCCTCTCGGCCGACGACGCCCTGGCGGTGCGGGCCGAGCAGGCGGCGGCGGTGGCGCGCCTGCGCGACCTGCTCTTCCAGGCCGCCGCGGGGGCCGAGGCGGCCGGGCAGGAGGTCCGGGTGGCCCCGCTGCGCGACCTGCTGGGCTCGCCGGGCACGCTCTCGGCCGGGGCCGCCGACGTCGCCCCGCGCCAGCTCCTGCTCCGGCAGCTGGAGAAGCTCGGGCTGGCCGGCGACGCGGCCCTCCCGCTGGAGCGGGCCATGCGGGCGCTGCGCGACTGGCGCCCGCGCGAGCCGGGGGCCAGCTTCGGGGTGCCGCGGGAGCAGGCGCGCCTCGAGTACGCCCAGGCGGCGGCCGGCCTGTGCGCCGACCTCGCGCTGGAGCGGCTGGCCGGCCCGGCGCGCCGGGCCCTCTCCTTCCGCACCGGCAAGGAGGCCGAGGGCGGCGCCGAGTCGGAGTGGGAGGCGGGCCGGCTCTACCGGCTCAGCGCCCGGCCCGGCCCCATCCTCAAGGAGGCGGTGGAGCGGCCGGTGGCCCACCTCTTCGCCGACGTGAAGGACTTCACCCGGCGCACCACGCTGCTCGGGCAGGCCTCGATGGCCGAGTTCCTGCGCCGCGAGTTCTACCTGCCCATCCTGGCCGCCGCGAAGGAGCACTACAGCGGCATGCGCCACCTGGCCGACCGCGGCGGCGTGCAGCTCAACAACCTGCTGGGCGACGCCATCAGCTTCTCCGGGCGCATCGAGGCCATGGTGGTGCTGGCCCAGGCCATCCGCCGCGCCTTCGAGGCCTACGCCGTGCGCCTCGGCCGCGAGCTGCACGCCGAGGGGGTGCAGCACCAGCTGGAGGCGCTCTCCCAGGCCCACCAGGCCGGCATCGACGCGGCGGCGCGGGCGCGCGCGGCGGCGGAGGCCGAGGCCGCGGCGGCGCCCCCGGGGAGCCCGGCCCAGGCCTCGGCGCGGGCCCTGGCGCGGCGGGCCGCGCTGGAGGAGGCCCGGGCCGTCGAGGAGCGCGCCAAGGCGCTGGCGCGGGCCCAGGGCGAGGGGCTGGAGGCCGGCGTCTTCATCAGCCACGGCCCGGCGCCGCTGGTGGTGGCCATCGAGGACGAGGTCTTCGGCGCCAACCGGGTGGCCATCGCCGACAAGATCAACGAGTCGGCCCGCGGCACGGCCCGCGCCGCCGCCGCCCGCCTCCGCGCCGATGCCCAGCTCCGCGCCGCCACCACCCCGCACCGCCCCAGCCTGAAGCACGCCTGGAGCGTCTTCATCGGCCAGCCGCTGGCCTTCCAGGCGCCGCCGGCGGTGGAGGCCGAGGCGCTCGCGCTGGCGCGGTCCGGCGACCTGCCGCGGGCCATGCGCGCGCTGGCCGGCACGGTGCGCGAGGGGCTGGAGGGGGCGGCGCGCGAGCCGGCCGACCGGCCCGGCGACATCTACAACATGGGCGTGGCGCTCTCCGAGGAGGCGCTGGCCGCCTTCCTCGACGAGGTGGGGGCCAAGCGCGTGGTGCGCCGCGTGGAGCTCCAGCCCGAGCAGGTGCCGCCGCAGGTGGCGGCCTTCTTCTGGTTCGGGGCCGAGCCGCAGTCGCTGGTGCTCTGCTTCCACCCCGACGGCCGCCTCGGCGAGATGTTCCGCCGCGTCGGCAAGGCCGCCTTCAAGGGGCTGGGCGGCGTGACGGTCTGGGAGCTGTGCGCCGAGGGGGCCGGGCCGGCGGCGCTGGCGGCCACGCTCGGGCCGGGCTGGTTCAGGGGCGCGAGCGGCGAGGTCTGAAGACACCACGCCCCGCCAGGCGTGGGCCGGGCGGGGCGCGTGGACGGCGTGGCGACGGCGGGTGGCTACTTCTTCACGCTGGCCAGCTGCCGGTCGATGACCGCCTTGAAGTTCTCGAAGGGCACCGCGCCCACCACCTGCTCGCCGTTCACCAGCATGGTGGGCGTCCCCTCCACGCCGAGGCTGGTGGCCAGCGCGTCGTCCTCCTGGATGCGGGCCTTGTACTTGCCCGAGGCGACGCTGGCGCGGAACTTCGCGAGATCGAGCCCCAGCTCCTGCGCCCACTTCTCGTAGGAGGCGCTGGAGAGCTGCTGCTGGCCGGCGAAGAGCTTGTCGTGCATGGGCCAGAACTTGCCCTGCTCGCGGGCGGCCTCGGCGGCCTCGGCGGCCGGCACGGCGTTGGGGTGGAAGGGGAGCGGGCGGTGCTTCCAGGCGATGCGGACCTTGTCGCCGTAGGCCTGCTCGATCTGCTTGAGCGTCGGCTCCACCTTGGCGCAGAAGGGGCACTGGAAGTCGGAGAAGACCACCACCGTCACCGGCGCGGCGGCGCTCCCCTTGACCGGGTCGTCGGGGCGCAGCGTGAGCTTGGCCGGGCCGGGCTGGTTGGCCAGGTTGGCCTCGCAGGCCGCCTGGTGGAAGCCGGGGCCGCGCTTCACGCCCTTGGCCATGAGGCCGTCGGCCTTCTTCAGCTCCTCCTCGGCCACCGCCTTGAGCGCCTCCACCGGGAGCGCGCCCACCACCTGGCGGCAGTTGAAGAACATGGTGGGCGTGCCGTTGGCCCCCACCTGGCGACCCTGGTCCATGTCCTCCTGGACGCGGGCCGCGCCCTTCTTCGCCGCCACCGCGGCGCGGAACTTCGCCACGTCGAGGCCGGCCTTGCCGGCGGCCGCCTCCAGGTCGGCGGCGGAGAGGGCCCGCTGGTTCTGGAAGAGCACGTCGTGGAAGGGCCAGAACTTGCCCTGCTCGCGGGCCGCCTCGGCGGCGATGGCGGCCGGCATGGCGTCCTGGTGCATGGGGAGGGGCTGGTGCTTCCAGACCAGGCGCACCTGGCCCGGGTAGGCCTCCTCCAGCTGCTTCAGCGACGGCTCGACGCGGCCGCAGAAGGGGCACTGGAAGTCGGAGAAGAGGACCACGGTCAGGGTGGCGTCGGCCGGCCCGCGGGCGGGGTCGTCGGCGCGCACCGTCACCTTCTGGAACTTGGCCGGCGGCGGGCGGGGCGGCGCGGCGGGCGCGGCCGGGGCGGCGGCCGCCGCCGCAGGGGCGGCCGAGCCGGGCAGCAGCACCTGGGCCGTGGCGCCCTTCTCGATGATGCGCTCGTAGACCTGCGCGGCGGGCACGCCCGACTGCGTGAGGGCCTTGGCCTTGGCCAGCTCCTCCTCCACCACCGCCCGGAAGGTCTCGAAGGGCTGGGCGCCGGAGACCTTGCGGCCGTTGATGAAGAAGGCCGGCGTGCCGGAGGCGCCCACCGAGGTGACCAGGGCCTGGTCGCGGCGGATGCGCGGCTCGTGCGTCCGCTCGGCCAGGGCCTTCTGCAGGCGCGCCACGTCGAGGCCGGCGGCCTGGCCGGCCTTCTCCAGGGCGGCGGCGTCGAGGGCCGGCGAGGACTCGAAGAGCGCGTCGTGCATGGCCCAGAAGCCGGCGTCGCCCTTCTGGGCGCGGGCCTCCTCGGCGGCCAGCGCGGCCGGCAGGGCGTTCTGGTGGAAGCCGAGCGGGTTGTTCTTGAAGGCCCAGCGGAGCTGGCCGGGGAAGGCCTGGTCGAGCTGCTTCAGCGTCGGGCCGACCCGCTTGCAGTAGGGGCACTCGAAGTCCGACGACTCGACGATGGTCACCAGCGCGTCGGCCGGGCCGCGCACCGGCGAGTCCTCCAGCGGCACGCGGTAGACCGCCTTGGGATCCTCCTGCGGGCGGGCCGGGCGCGGCTGGGCGGCGGCGGCCGGGCGGAACTGCGGCGCGGGCGCGCCCACCCAGGCGGACTTGGCGGAGAACCCGATGGCGAGCCCCACCACCAGGGCGAGGATCCAGCTGACGTGCTTCATGGTGCGAACTCCTTCACGTGAGGCGGGGACGGCGAGGCGGCCCGGGGCCAGGCCCAGGGCAGGATCGGATCAGAAGCGGAAGGTGGCGCCGGCGCGCACCAGGATCGGCAGGGCGGAGGAGCCGGAGAGCTTGAGGCCGGTGTCGGCCTCCAGGTTGAGGCCGAGGGCGCCGGTCATGCGGATCTCCCAGGCGGCACCCACCAGCAGCCAGCGCCAGCGCGGGTCCTGGTCGCGGGCGTTGGACCAGTCAACGGCGGCGCGGAGCCAGAGCGGCGTGCCCGGCACCGAGACGCGCACGCCGGGGCGGATGGCGAAGTGGGTGTCGGGGGCCATCCCGAGGGCCAGGCCGAGCTCCGGGCGCCAGGTGAAGCCCTCGCGGGCGGCCGAGCCGGGCAGGTCCCACCCGGCGGTCAGCTCCGCCTCGAACAGGCCGGCCTTGCCGGTGTCGAGCCCCGCCTCCACGCCGCCAGCCATGCTGGCGGAGAAGACCAGGGCCCCCGGGGTGGGGCTCTCGAACGGCTGGGCGCGGACCGCGGCGGGCAGGGCCATGGCCAGCGCGCACGCGGTGGTGACGAGGAGGGCGCGCATGGGATTCGGCAGCCTACCTTCCGACCCCCCTGGGGGCAAGGCATCGACCCCCCCGATCGGGGAGGGCCGCGCCGGGGGCCGCGGGGGAGGGAGACCCGGCCCACCGGTGGAACGCGCCGGCGGCGAGGACCTTCCCGGCCACCTCGGCCGAAGCCGGCACGGCCCGCGCCGGCCAGCGGCAGGGTTGCCGCCGGGGGGCCGAGCCGGTATGTGGGGCGCCGATGACGCCGGCCGCCGCGATCCCCGAGCTCCCCGAGCCCACGCTGACCCTGGACACCTCCGGGCTCCTCTGCCCCATCCCCATCGTCAAGACGGCGGCGGCGGTGAAGGGGCTGGCGGTGGGCGACGTGGTCAAGGTCATCGCCACCGACGCCGGCATCGCCACCGACATGCCCATGTGGTGCCGGGCGACGCGCCACGAGCACCTGGCCACCTTCAAGGAGGGGGCCCGCTGGCTCAGCTACGTCCGCAAGGTCGGGCGGGGGGTGACGCCGTGACGGTCCGCAAGCCCGGCAAGGCCATCGCCATGATCTCCGGCGGCCTCGACTCCACGCTGGCGCTGGCCATGGTCCGCGCCCAGGGCGTGGAGGTGAAGGCCATCACCTTCTACACCGGCTTCTGCATCACCGAGACGCAGCGGCGCAAGGGCGGGCGGCAGGACGGCACCGTGCCGCAGAACGAGGCGCTGCGCGCCGCCGCCGACCTCGACGTGGACGTCGAGTACGTCGACATCTCCGGCCAGGCCTACCTCGACATGCTGCTCCACCCCCGCTACGGCTACGGCGCCAACGCCAACCCGTGCGTCGACTGCCGCATCTTCATGATGAAGAAGGCGAAGGAGATCATGGAGGCCGAGGGGGCCGACTTCATCTTCACCGGCGAGGTGCTGGGGCAGCGCCCCAAGAGCCAGCGGCGCGACACGCTCTGGGTCATCGAGCGGGAGAGCGGCCTCAAGGGGCGGCTGGTGCGCCCCCTCTCGGCGAAGCTGCTGCCGCCCTCCATCCCCGAGCAGGAGGGGATCCTCGATCGCGAGCGGCTCGGGGACATCTCCGGCCGCGGCCGCGGCCGGCAGATCAAGATGGCCAACGAGATGGGGCTGCTGGAGTGGCCCCAGCCGGCCGGCGGCTGCTGCTTCCTCACCGACGAGGCCTTCTCGCGGAAGTTCTTCGACATCCTCGGCCAGAAGGAGGCCGCCGGTGAGGAGAGGACGCTGGCCCAGCAGGACATCGTGCTCCTCACGGTGGGGCGCCACTTCCGGCTCACGCCGACGTCGAAGCTGATCGTGGGGCGGACCGAGGTGGAGAACGGCGTGCTGGAGACCTACGCCGAGGGGCGCGCCCGGCTGCTGGCCATCGGCCACAACGGCCCCATCGGCCTGGTCGAGGGCGAGCCGACCTGGGAGGCCCGCCAGCTCGCCGCCGGCATCATCGCCCGCTACGGCAAGGGGAAGGACGAGCCCGCCGTGGAGATCGAGTGGCGCGACGCCGACGGGGCGGTGGAGCGCTTCAGCGTGGCGCCGGAGCCGGACGAGGCGCGGCTCGAGGCCCTCCGCATCTAGGCCGCCCCTGACCCCAAGGGCCGTCCCCCGGCGGCGCTCCCCTGTGCGGGCGAGCGACCTGGAGCCGCACGCCTCCCCTGGTACGCCACGGCGGAGGGAGACTGATCCCCGACAGCGGCCGTGGCCGCGGTGGCGGCCCGGCGCGGGAGGTCACCATGGCGAAGCGCATCTACGCCTTCGGCGGTGGGACGGCCGAGGGTTCCCGCGACATGAAGAACGAGCTGGGCGGCAAGGGGGCCGGGCTCGCCGAGATGGCGGCCATCGGCCTGCCGGTGCCGCCGGGCTTCACCATCACCACCGGCACCTGCGCCGAGTGGGTGGCGGCCGGGGAGAAGCTGCCGCGGGGCCTCGACAGGGAGATCCGCGCCGCGCTCGGCCGGGTGGAGAGGCTCACCGGCAAGGTGTTCGGCTCGCGGGGGAACCCGCTCCTCCTCTCGGTCCGCTCCGGCGCCCGCGTCTCCATGCCGGGCATGATGGACACGGTCCTCAACCTCGGGCTCAACGACGAGGCGGTGGAGGGGCTGGCGGCGCGGAGCGGCAACGCCCGCTTCGCCTGGGACAGCTACCGCCGCTTCTGCGCCATGTTCGGCGACGTGGTGCTGGGGATGAAGCCGGAGCGGAAGGAGGACCGCGATCCCTTCGCGGAGCTGCTGGAGGCGAAGAAGGCGGCCCTGGGCGTGCGCCACGACCACGAGCTGCCGGTGGAGGCGCTGAAGGCGCTGGTCGGCGAGTTCAAGGAGGCCATCCGGGCCAGGAAGGGCATCGACCTGCCGGCCGATCCCTTCGAGCAGCTGCTCCTCTCGGTGGGGGCGGTCTTCCGCTCCTGGCAGAACGACCGGGCCATCGCCTACCGCAAGCTGAACGGCATCCCGGGGAGCTGGGGCACCGCCGTCAACGTGCAGGCCATGGTCTTCGGCAACCTGGGCGAGGACTCGGGCACCGGCGTGGCCTTCACGCGCAACCCGGCCACCGGCGAGGACGAGTTCTACGGGGAGTTCCTGGTGGACGCCCAGGGCGAGGACGTGGTGGCCGGCGTCCGCACCCCGCAGAAGGTCTCGGAGATGGAGGCGCGCTGGCCGGAGATCGCCCGCCAGCTCCTCTCGGTGCGCTCCACGCTGGAGCGCCACTTCCGCGAGATGCAGGACATCGAGTTCACCGTCGAGCGGGGCACGCTGTACGTGCTGCAGACCCGCACCGGCAAGCGCACCGGGCTCGCCGCCACCCGCATCGCGGTGGAGATGGCCGAGAAGCGGCTCATCACGCGGGAGGAGGCGCTGCTCCGCGTCGAGCCGGAGGCGCTCAACCACCTGCTGCGCCCCATCTTCGACGCCGAGCGGAAGGCCGAGGCCATCCGCGGCGGCCGCCTCCTGGCGCGCGGCCTCCCGGCCGGCCCGGGCGCCGCCAGCGGCCGGGTGGTCTTCTTCGCCGAGGACGCCCAGGCCTGGAAGGCGCGGGGCGAGCCGGTGCTGCTGGCCCGCCACGAGACCAGCCCGGAGGACATCCGCGGCATGGCCGCCGCTGAGGGCTTCCTGACCGCCTTCGGCGGCATGACCAGCCACGCCGCGCTGGTGGCCCGCCAGATGGGCAAGGTGGCCATCGTGGGCTGCGAGGCGCTCTCCTTCGACTACCACGCGCGCACCCTGACGGTGGCCACCGCCACCGGCCCGCGCACCTTCGCCGAGGGCGACTGGCTCTCCATCGACGGGATGGCCGGCGAGGTCATCGAGGGGCGCCTCCCCACCCGGCCCTCGGAGGTGGTGCAGGTGCTGGTGGAGCGGAGCCGGGCGCCGGAGGACGCGCCGACCTACCGGCGCTTCGCCACGCTCCTCGGCTGGGCCGACCAGGCCCGCCGCCTCGGCGTGCGCGCCAACGCCGACCAGCCCGACCAGGCCGACGCCTCGGTGGCCTTCGGCGCCGAGGGCATCGGCCTGTGCCGCACCGAGCACATGTTCTTCGGCGAGGGGAAGATCGGCCCGATGCGCGAGATGATCGTCGCCGAGACCGAGGCCCAGCGGCGCGCCGCCCTGGCGAAGCTCCTGCCGCTGCAGCGGGAGGACTTCGCCGGGATCTTCCGCCACATGGCCCCCCGGCCGGTCACCGTGCGCACCCTCGATCCCCCGCTCCACGAGTTCCTGCCCCAGGACGAGGCCGGCGTGGCCGAGCTGGCGCGGGCCACCGGCCAGCCGGTGGCGCGGGTCCGGGAGCGCATCGCCGAGCTCCACGAGGCCAACCCCATGCTGGGCCACCGCGGCTGCCGCCTCGGCATCAGCTACCCGGAGATCACCGAGATGCAGGCGCGGGCCATCTTCGAGGCGGCCTGCGACGTGGCGGCCGAGGGGCTGGCGGTGCGCCCCGAGGTGATGATCCCGCTGGTGGGCGCCGTGGCGGAGCTGGACCACCAGGCGGCCACGGTGCGCCGGGTGGCCGAGGAGGTCTTCCGGGAGCGCGGGCGCCGGGTGCGCTACCTGGTCGGCACCATGATCGAGGTCCCGCGCGGCGCCGTCACCGCCGGGAAGATCGCCGGCACCGCCGAGTTCTTCTCCTTCGGCACCAACGACCTGACCCAGACCGCCTTCGGCCTGTCGCGGGACGACACCGGGCCGGTGCTGGCGGCCTACCTCGAGAAGGAGATCTGGCCGGTCGACCCGTTCGTCTCCATCGACCGCGAGGGGGTGGGCGCCCTCATGGAGCTGGCGGTGCGCGGCGGGCGCGCCGCCCGCCCCGGGCTGAAGATGGGGATCTGCGGCGAGCACGGCGGTGACCCGTCCTCCATCGAGTTCTGCCACCAGCTCGGCCTCGACTACGTCTCCTGCTCGCCCTACCGGCTGCCCATCGCCCGGCTGGCGGCGGCGCAGGCGGCGCTGCGCGAGAAGGCGGCCGCCAGGCCGGCGGCCAAGGCGGCGGCCCGGCGGCGCACGCCGCGGCGCCCCGCCTCGCGACGCCGCCCGCGGGGGAAGGCGCGCCGGGCCCGGCGCTGACGCCGGCGCGGGGCGCCCGGACGGCGCGCCCGCGGGGTGGCAGGATGTGGGCGGGATGAGCGGCCGGTCTTTTGATCCGGGCCGGCCGTTCGTGCACACTGCCGGCAGGCCCGACGCCAGGACCGCTGCGCTTGATCCCTCGCCCGCTCTCCACCGCCCTGACGCTCCTCGCCGGGCTCGCCCTCGCCGCGCCGGCGCCGGCGCGCGCGCAGGCCGTGCCCCCCGAGGTCTCGGCCCCCCGCGCGCCCGTCCCCGGCGCCGCCCCGGAGGCCGCCCGCCCCCTCGGCCCGCGCCGGCTCGACGCCGCCAGCGGCCGCTACGTGGCCCGCTACGGCGAGGGCCAGGCCCTCCTCACGCTGGAGCCCCGCCTGCAGAAGCGGCTGGAGCGGACGCTGGCCGAGTCGGCCGCCCCCTACGCCGCCACCGTCCTCCTCGACCCCCGCACCGGCCGCATCCTGGCGCTGGCCGAGCACTCCAGCGCCGAACCGGGCAAGGCCGAGGGGCTGGCCTTCCGCGCCATGTCGCCGGCCGCCTCGGTCTTCAAGATCGTCACCGCCGCGGCGCTGCTGGAGCAGGGCTGGTCGCCCGACGAGCCGGTCTGCTACCACGGCGGGCTGCAGCGGCTGCAGCCGCGCCTCCTCGAGGACGACGCGCGCCGCGACCGCGCCTGCCTGCCCCTCACCGCCGCCTTCGGCCACTCCACCAACGTGGTCTTCGCCAAGCTGGCCGACCGCGGCCTGACGGCGGAGCGGCTGCGCAGCGAGGCGCAGCGCTTCCTCTTCAACGGGGGCCTCCCCTTCGCCCTGCCGGTGGAGCCCTCCCGCGCCGCCATCCCGTCCGACCGCTTCGGCCTCGCCAACACCGCCGCCGGCTTCGGCGAGGTGCGCCTCTCGCCGCTCCACGCCGCCCTGCTGGCGGCGGTCATCGCCAACAAGGGCGTGCTGGTGCCGCCCTGGCTGGTGGAGCTGGTGGAGGGGGGCGAGGCGCCGCCGGTGCTGGAGCCGGTGCGGATCATCGACGAGCAGGTGGCCGACCAGCTGGCCGGCATGATGCGCGAGACCGTCACCGGGGGCACGGCCCGCCGGGTCTTCGCCCGCGCCGGGCGGGAGCTCCGCGGGGTCTCGGTGGCCGGCAAGACCGGCTCGCTCAACGAGCAGCGGCCCTTCCGTGACCACACCTGGTTCGTCGGCTACGCGCCGGCGGAGCGCCCGCAGGTGGTGGTGGCCACGGTGGTGGTGAACGGCCCGCTCTGGCGGGTGCGCGCGCCCTGGGTCGCGAAGGAGGCGCTCACCGCCTACTTCGCCGACCACCTGGCCGACGCCGATCGGGCGCCGAAGCCGGTCCGCCTGGCCCGCCGCGGCAAGTAGCGGGGAGGCGCGGCGCCCGCACCAACCGCCGCTTGCCACCGGCGCCGCCGGAGGCGAGAGTCGCCCCATGGACTGGAAGATCGCGGTGGGCTTCGGCGCGCTGGTGTCCCTCATGCTCGCCATCCCCTTCCTGCTGGCGCGGAGCGGGGCGCGGCGCAAGCTGCGGGTGGGGCAGGCCGGCGGCGCGGTGGTGCTGCGCATGCCGCGCGGCCACAACCTGGTGCTGGCGGTGCTGGCCTCGCTCCCCTTCGCGGTCTTCTCCGCCATGGCCTTCCTGGTGGAGTGGCAGCCCGGCGCCAGGGTCGGCGGGGTGGTGCTGGGCGTGCTGATGGCGCTCCTGGCGGTGGCCGGCGGCGGCTGGTTCGTGCTGCAGGAGACGCGGGGCTGCGTCCGGCTCGACGACGAGGGGGTGACGCGGGTGGGGCCGCTCGGCGCCCGCCACGCCGCCTGGGGCGAGGTGGCCCGCATCGACTTCAACCACGTGAACAGCTGGTTCTTCCTGACGCTGCAGGGCGGCGGCAAGATCTACGTGGTGGACGGCATGGACGGCATCTGCGACTTCGCCGACGTGGTGCTGTCGCACCTGCCGCCGGCGCTGCTCCGCGCCAGCCCCGACGCCACGGAGGCGCTCCGCGAGCTCAGCGGGATGAAGGGCTGATCAGGGCGCGGGCGCCGGGGCCAGCTCCACCACCTCGGCGTCGGCGAAGCGGCGCACCGCCTTCAGCACCTCCAGCTCCCGGAGCGGCGCGATCTGCACCAGCTGGCGCACCGTGCGCCGGCCGTCGCAGCGCGACAGCAGGTACTTGTCGGCGCTGGAGAGGCGCAGGGCGGCGATGCCGGCCGGCTGGATGCGCAGGCGCGGCACCCGCGGCGGGTCGAGGAGCTCGGCGCGCAGCCGCCGGGAGAGCTGCTGCTCGGCCTCGGCGAGGAGCGAGCGGGCCGCCTCGGCGCCGGGGGCCAGCTCCACGGCGCGGGCCGCCACCGCCTCGGCCTCGCCGGCGCGCCCCTCGCCGAGGAGGCCGCGGGCCTGCTCCAGCAGCTCCGCCGAGGCCACCGCCTCCTCCAGCGCCGCCACCACCGAGCCGCGGAGCGGGGCCGCCTTGAGGACGCCCTGGCGCGCCAGCGCGTAGAGCCGCTGGTAGAGGTGGAAGTCGGTGGCGTGGAGCGCCAGGCCGATCTCGTCGATGGTCTTGCCGTCGCGCGCCAGCCCGAGGAGCCGGCCGTCCACGGTGGCCCGGTCCAGCCCCGGCGCCACCCGCGCCTCGTCCACCAGCAGCGCCGCGGCGCCGGAGGGGAACTCGCCGCGGAAGGCGTTCCAGGCGGTGGCGCGGAACTCCGCCTCGCGGGCGATGTCGCCGATGGGCACCGCGGCGTCGAGGTCGTCCACCGCGGCGGGCGGCGTGTCGTCGAAGGAGAAGAGCCCGGAGTCCCAGAGGAAGACGTCGAGGATGGTCTCGCGGATCTTGATGGCGAGGACCTCCCGGACGGTCTCCGGCGTCACCAGCCCCACCATGGTGAGCACCTTGCCGAGGCGGACGCGGGTCTCCTCCTGCGTCTGGAAGGCCTTCTGGAGCTGCTCCTCGGTGATGTGGCCGAAGTTGATGAGGAGCTGGCCCAGGTACTCGCGGGGGTCGTTGGAGGCGGCGCCCACCGCCTGGCCGCCGGTGAGCAGCAGCGTCTTGCGCACCGTGCCGCGCTCGCAGGTGAGCGAGCCGGCCAGCTGGCGCCGCCCGACGAGGTCGAGCAGGTCGGGGAGCGGGAGCACCGCGAAGCTGCCCATGAGGCCGCGCACGCGGGGGGAGTCTCTCCCGGATGGCGGGGCGCGGCAAGGCGGCGGCCGCTGTGCTAGATCGCGGCCATGGCCCAGCCCGACCAGACCCCCAACGCCCCCAGGCCCCTCCTCGGCCTCGCGGCCCTCGCCGGCGCCGTGCTGGTGGGGCTGCTGGCCTGGAAGATCGCCTCCGACGCCAAGGAGAACGAGGCGGCCGCCCGCGCCACCGCCGCGGCCCGCGCCCCGGCCGCCCCCGGCGCGCCGCGCCCGCCCCAGGCCGGCCCGCCGCCGGTGCCCTTCGGCCAGATCGTGCCCGCCCCGCGCCCCACGCCGGCGCCGCCGGTGGAGCTGGCCACGGTGGGCGGCAAGCCCTTCTCGCTGGCCGCCGCCCGGGGGCAGGTGGTGATGCTCAACTTCTGGGCCACCTGGTGCCCGCCCTGCGCCAAGGAGATGCCCAGCATGGTGGCGCTCGGCGAGGCGCTGGCCAAGGAGCACCCGGGCAAGTTCAGGATGGTGGCGGTCTCGGTGGACGACTCGCCGGACCTGGTGAAGCAGTTCTTCGCCCAGCCGGCCTACGGCGGCCTCCCCAAGCACGTCACCGTGGCCATCGAGCCGGGCGCCGGCGAGGTGACACGGCAGTACTACTGCCAGGGCCGGGGCGCCTGCGGCCCCAACGACGTGAAGTTCCCGGAGAGCTACTTCGTGGACCGGGAGGGGCGCATCGTGGCCTTCGTGGTGGGCGACATGGACTGGTCGGTGCCCGCCGCCCGCGCCTACATCGAGGCGCTCATCAAGGGCTGAGCGGTCGCACCACCAACGGGTTTTGCCGGGAGTTCCGGCCGCTTGACGCGTCGCGTTGCCCGGTTCCGACGGCCCGCCGCGCCCGCGGTCGGACGCCGGTCCCGCCGGGGCGTGAGGCCGCGATTTCTTGATAGGGCTTTGCGCCGTGGCTTATAAGGGCGCGTGAATCTTCGGAGATCCCGGCGCAATCGGACTTTCCGACCGCCGTACCGGAGGGCGCGTGGCTGACGGCGGCATCCCGGTGGTGGTCTTGGGGCTCGGCGAGGTCGGCCGCGCCATCGCGCGGCGCGTCCTCGCCCGGTCGGAGCTCCGCCTGGTGGCCGCGGTCGATCCCGCCAAGGGGATCGCCGGCCGCCCGCTCGACGACCTGCTCGGCGTCCCCGCCGGCGGCCTCGCCGTGGCCGCCGAGCCGGCCAAGGCGCTCGCCGCGGCGCGCGGCGGCGTGGCCATCCTGGCCACCACCTCCTCCTTCGAGAAGGCCCGGCCCCTCATCGAGCAGGCGGTCCGCGCCGGCTGCTCGGTGGTCTCCACCTGCGAGGAGCTGGCCTGGCCGTGGCTGCACCACGAGGCGGCCGCCGACGCCCTCGACGCCCTCTGCGAGGCCAACGACGTGGCGGTGGTCGGCACCGGCATCAACCCGGGCTTCTCCCTCGACCGGCTCCCGGCCTTCCTGGCCCAGGTGGCCGGCGAGGTGCGCCACGTGCGCGGCCTCCGCGTGGTGGATCTCGCCAGGCGGCGCGACGCGCTCCGCCGCAAGGCCGGCGTGGGCCTCACCGAGGCGGCCTTCGAGGCGGCCGACGAGCGCGGCGAGGTGGGCCACATCGGCCTCTCCGAGTCGGCGGCGCTGGCCGCGGCCGGCTGCGGCCTCGAGGTGGACGAGGTGGAGGAGGAGCTGGTGCCGCTGGTCGCCGAGGAGGACGGCCACGGCGTGAAGCAGGGCCAGGTGGCGGGGGTGCAGCAGGTGGCCCGCGCCTTCCACGAGGGGCGCGAAGTGGTGCGGCTGGAGACCATCTTCGCCCTCGGCGTCGACCACCCGCGCGACGAGGTGGAGCTGGACGCCGACCCGCCGCTGCGCGCCGTCGTCCCGGGCGGCATCCCGGGCGAGGCCGCCACCGTCAACGCCGTGGTGCACGCGGCGCTGGCGGTCACCGAGCGGCGCGGCCTCATCACCGTGCTCGACCTGCCGGCGGGGCGCTGACCGGAGACCCGAATGCTCGACAAGACCCTCATCGGCCGGGAGAGCGAGCCCGTCCTCCACGAGGTGGAGAAGGGGGCCATCCGCCGCTTCGCCGAGGCCCTCGGGGATCCCAACCCGCTGGCGCAGGACGAGGCCGCGGCCCGCGCCGCCGGCTACGCCTCGCTGGTGGCGCCGCCCACCTTCGCGGTGACGCTGGGCTGGAGCGAGCGCTTCCGCCACTCGCTGGACCTCGGCACCCGCTCGGTGCTCCACGGCGAGCAGGGGTTCGAGTACGCCCGGCCCATCGTGGCGGGCGACCGGATCGTGGTCCGCAGCCGGGTGGCCGACGTGCAGGAGCGCGCCGGCGCCAGCGGCCCCATGGACGTGCTGGTGATCGAGGACGAAGGGCGGGACGAGAAGGGCGAGCTGGTGTTCAAGGCCCGCTCCACCCTCATCCTGCGGCGAGGGTAGGGGACGATGACGCTCACGGCACGCCAGCTCTACTTCGAGGCGGTCAAGGTCGGCGACGAGCTGCCGCCGCTCGTCAAGCCGCCGGTGGATCGCCTGCAGATCGCCCGCTACGTGGGCGCGGCCCAGGACTGGAACCCGCTCTCCATCGACGAGCCCCACGCCAGGAGCGCCGGCTTCCCCAGCGCCTTCGCGCCCGGGATGATCGCCATGGGCTTCCTCGGCGAGCTGGTGACCGACTGGGTGCGCGGCGCGCGTCTCCGGAAGTTCCAGGCCCGCTTCGTCAAGATCGTCTGGCCGGGCGACGTGCTCACGGTGCGCGGCCGGGTCACCGACCGCCGCTTCGAGCCCAACGGCGCCTACGGCGTGGACATCGAGGTCTGGGCCGAGAACCAGCGCGGCGAGCTGGTGACGCGCGGCCTGGCCACCTACCAGATGTTCTACTCGGCCGAGGACGAGGCCAAGCAGCGCTCCGGCGGCGCGCCGCTGGTGGTGACGGCGCAGGAGGAGGAGGCCCGGCTGGCCCGCCTCTCCCGCGCCCAGCCGCCGCGCCCGATCCTGCCGCCCCGCCCCATGCAGCCGGCCCGGCCCATGTCCCCGCCGCCGACCCCGGCGCCGCCCGGCCCGCGCCCGGCCGTCCCGCCGCCCGTCGCGGCGCGCCCCGGGGTCGCCCCCGCCCGCCCGCCGGCGCCCCCGCCCGGCCGCCCCACCTCGGCGCCGGCGCGGCCGGCCCCGCCGCCGCCCGCGAAGGCGCCGCCGCGGCCGGTCGCGGCGCCCGCGCCGAAGCCGGTGGCCAAGGCCCCGGCCCGACCCGCGGCGAAGCCGACGCCGAGGCCCGCGGCGAAGAAGCCGGCGCCGAAGCCCGCCCCGAGGAAGCCGGCCGCCAAGGCGGTGCGGAAGGCCGCCCCCAAGGCGGCCGCCAAGAAGGCGGGCGGGAAGAAGAAGCGCTAGATGGGCCTGATGCCCCGCCGCGGCCCGATCGCCGGCGCGGCCCTCCTCGCCGCCGCCCTGCTGGCCTGCGCCCGCCCGGCCACGGTGGACGCGGCCCCGGCCGCCCACGCCGCGGCCCCTGGCCCCGGCGCCGCCCCGGCCGACCCGGCCGCGCGCGCCCTCGCCGAGGGCGACGCCGCCTGGCCGGAGCGCGGGACGCCGGCCCGTCTCGCCGCGGCCCTCGACGCCTACCGCCGCGCCCAGAAGGCCCGCCCCGGCGACCCGGCCACCGAGGTGCCGCTGGCCCGGGCGGAGGCCTTCCGCGCCCTCTCGGCCGGCCCCGGCACCGCCGAGGCGCGGGCCGCCCACGAGGCCTCGGCGCGCGCCGCCGAGCGGGCCCTCTCGCGCCTGGCCCCGGCCTTCGGCGAGGCGCTCCGGGCCGGGAAGGCGCCCGCCGAGGCGGCCGCCGCGGTGCCGCCCGCCGGGGCCGAGGCGCTCCACTGGCTGGCGCTCGGCCACATGGGCGCGGCCCAGGCCACCGGCCCGGCCGCGGTGCTGGCGGTGAAGGACCACGTGCTGCCCCTCATGGCCCGGGCCGCCGAGCTGGACGAGGCGGTGGACGAGGGCGGGCCGCTGCGCGCGCTGGGCGCCTGGTCGGCGGCGCTGCCGGTGGCGGCGGGCGGGGGCGTGGCGGCGGCGCGGGCCCGCTTCGCCCGGGCGGCCGAGCGCTTCCCCGACGAGCCCTGGCGGCGCGTGCTGGAGGCCCGCACGCTGGCGGTGCTGCTCCAGGACCAGCCGACCTTCGAGCGGCTCCTCGGCGAGGTGCTGGCCTCCGACCCCGCCACGCACGGCGCGCGCGCGCCGGAGGCGGCCCTGGCCCGGCGCGAGGCGCAGGCGCTCCTCGACAAGCGGGCCGGCCTGTTCTAAGCCGGGCCCGCGCCGGCCCGTCACCACCGTCGGTCGCGAGAGGAGCCCCACCCATGGCGCCCCACCCACTCGGCACCCGGCTCGGCACGCTGGCGGTGCACGCCGGCGAGGCGGAGACGCTCGCCGTCGCCTCGGTCAACACGCCCATCTACCAGACCACCACCTACCGCTTCGACAGCGCCGCCGACGCGGCCGCCTACCTCGACGCGCCCGAGGGGAAGTGGCTCTACTCGCGGCTGGAGAACCCCACCGTGGTGGCCGCCGAGCGCAAGGTGGCGGCGCTGGAGGGCACCGCGGCGGCCTGCGCCTTCGCCTCCGGCATGGCGGCCATCCACGCCGCGCTGGTGGGGCACCTCAAGGCCGGCGACGCGCTGCTGGTGGCCGACACCATCTACGGCCACACCACGCGCCTGGCCCGCACGCTGCTGGGCCGCTTCGGCGTGGAGATCGTGGAGGTGCCCCTCGACCGGCTGGCCGCGGCGGCGCTGGCGGCGCCCCCCCACGCCCGGGCCCTGCTCTTCGAGACCCCCACCAACCCGACCATGCGGGTGGTGGACGTGGAGGCGGTGGCGGCGGCCTGCCGGCGGCGCGGGATCCTGTCGATGCTCGATGCCACCTTCGCCACGCCGGTCAACCTGCGCCCGGCGCTGCTCGGGGTGGACCTGGTGATCCACAGCGCCACCAAGTACCTGAACGGCCACTGCGATCACCTGGCCGGGGTGGTGGCCGGGAACAGGGAGGTGCTGGCGCCGGTTGTGGAGGTGCGCCGGGTGGCCGGCGCCACCATGGACCCGGCCGTCGCCTACGACCTGATGCGCGGCATGAAGACGCTGGAGATCCGCATCGAGCGCCAGAACGCCACCGCGCTCCGGCTGGCCGAGGCGCTGGAGCGCCACCCGCGAGTGGACCGGGTCCACTACCCCTTCCTCGCCTCCCACCCGGACCACGCGCTGGCGCGGCGGATCCTCCGCGGCGGCGGCGGCGTCCTCTCCCTCTCGGTGAAGGGCGGCTACGAGCCCTGCGCCCGGGTCCACGACGCCCTGCGCATCGTGGCCCGCGCCTCCTCGCTGGGCGGGGTGGAGAGCCTGGCCTCCATCCCGGTCATCTCCTCCCACCGCAACGCCACGCCGGCCGAGCTGGCGGCGCAGGGGATCGACCGCGGCCTGCTCCGCGTGTCGGTGGGGCTGGAGGACGCCGAGGACCTCCTCGCCGATCTCGAGCAGGCCCTGGAGCGGGCGTGAGCCTCCCGGCGCGCCGATGCGGTGCGGCGCGGGCCGGCCCGGCGCTGGCCGCCGTGGCCCTGGCGCTGGCGCTGGCCGCCGGCGCGGGCGGCTGCGTGCGCCGCATCCCGCCCCCCGACCTCTCCTCGGATCCGGCCGAGCTCCTGGCGGCGGTGAAGGCCGCCCAGGCCGGCGCGGCGCGGGTGGAGGGCCGGGCCCGCGTCGCGGTGGAGGCGCCCGAGGGGGCGGGCGGCGTGGAGCAGTACCTGGCCGCCGAGAAGCCGGGCCGCGTGCGGGTGGAGAGCTACGACTTCTTCGGCAACGTCCTCTCGGTGCTGGCGGTGGACGGGGGCGAGCTGCGGCTCTACGACGCGAAGGAGAAGGTCTTCTACCGGGGCCCGGCCACCGCGGAGAACATCGGGCGCCTGGTGCCGGTGGCGCTGCCCCCGGAGGCGCTGGCCACGCTCCTCTGCGGCTCGGCGCCCCTCCTCGACGGCGAGCCGGTCTCGGCCGTGCCCGGGAACGGCACCTGGGTGCTGACGCTGCGGCGCGGGGCGGTGCGCCAGGTGCTGGAGATCGGCCCGGGCGCCGCGGTGATCTCCTCCCGCCTGCGCCGCGACGGGCCCGACGGCCCGGCGCCCACCGGCCTGGAGGCCGACTTCTCCGACTTCAAGGCGCGCGGCGGCGTCCGGGTCCCCACCGGGGTGGAGGCGCGCGCGCCCGTCTCGGGGGTGAGCCTGTCGCTCCGGTGGAAGGAGCTGGCCGTCAACGCCCCCGTCGATCCCGCCCTCTTCACGCTCGCGCCACCCCTCGGGTCCCGTCTCGTGGACCTGGGGCCGGCCGGGCCTTAGGATCCCCTCCCCGCCGCACCGGAGCCCCCTCGTGGACCAGAACCTCCTCGCCCTCCTCAAGACCAGCGTCTCGCTCTGGATCATCGGCGCCTGCTCGGTGATCGCCCTGGCGGCCGCGCTGGAGCGGCTCATCGCCCTGTGGGGCTTCGGCGGCAAGGCCCGCGGCCTGGCCGACGCGGTCGGGCGCGCCCTCTTCCGCGGCGACGTGGAGGACGCGCGGGCCCAGTGCGAGCGCTCCACCGCGCTCTCGGCCGACGTCTTCCTGGCGGCACTGGTGGCGCTGGCGCCGCGGGGGGCGGGGCTGGGCGGCCGGCCGGCCGGCGAGGTGGCCTACGAGAAGCTGGCGGCGGCGGTGGAGCGGGAGCGCCAGCGGGTGGCGCTGCGCATCCGGCGCGGCCTCTGGATCCTGGCCACGGTGGGCGCCACCGCCCCCTTCATCGGCCTCTTCGGCACCGTGGTGGGCATCATGAACGCCTTCCACCAGATGGCCCAGACCGGGCAGGGCGGCTTCGCGGTGGTGGCGGCCGGCATCTCCGAGGCGCTGGTGACCACCGCCGCCGGCATCGCCGTGGCCGTGCTGGCGGTGATCCTCTACAACGTGCTCAACACCCACGCGCAGAAGCTCTCGGTGCAGCTCCGGCTGCTCACCGAGGAGTACCTGGAGCTGGTGAAGGAGCTGCTGCCGGCGCTGCGCAGCGCCGCGCCGCCGCCGGGCCAGTCCCCGGGCGCGGCCGGTCGGGCCGCCGGCGGGGAGGGCTGAGCCGTGGCCATGTCGGGGCCGGGCGGCGACGAGCTGGAGGGCGAGGGCGGCCTCTTCGCCGACATCAACATCACGCCGCTCACCGACATCTTCCTGGTGCTGCTGATCATCTTCATGGTCACCACCACCGCCATCGCCGAGCAGGGGGCCGAGAAGGGCGGCTTCAAGGTGACGCTGCCCAAGGCCGGCAAGGGCGACGCCGCCGCGCCGCGCGACGTGGCCATCGCCATCCTCAGCGACGGGCGCACCGTGGTGGCCGGCAAGGTGGTGGAGGAGGCCGAGCTCCGCGGCCTGCTGGCGGCGGCCCACGAGAAGAACGCCGACACGCTGGTGCTGGTGCAGGCCGACGAGGGGGTGCTCCACGGCCGGGTGGTGGGGGTGATGGACCTGGCTCGCCGGGTCGGCCTCACGCGCATCGCCATCGCCACGCGGGGCGAGGGGAAGTAGGGAGATCTTCCTGCGGCGCGGCGCCGGGCCCGGCCCGATATCGCCCCGCCTGGGACGCCCCCGCGCGCGGGACGGGAACCCGTGACGCCGGTCACTCGACCGCGCCCGGTTGCGCGGGTAGCATCGCCCCGATGTCCTCCAAGAAGCGGATCGGCGAGCTCCTCATCGAGGCAGGCGTGATCGACGAGTCGATGCTCCAGTCGGCGCTGGGTCACCAGCGCCGCTGGGGCGGTCGCATCGGTCAGGCGCTGCTCGACATGAAGCTCATCACCGAGGCCGCGCTGGTGGACGCGCTGGCCCGCAAGTCGGGCTTCGAGGTGGCGCGCCTCGCCGAGCTGGAGCCCTACGCCTTCGAGCAGGCCAAGGGGCTGGTGCCCCGCGACTTCGCCCAGCGCAACAACGTCTTCCCGCTGGCCGCCGACACCTCCACCATCACCGTGGCCATGGGGGACCCGACCAACCTGGCCCTCACCGACGAGCTGCGCTTCCGCACCGGGCGGCGCGTGCGGGTCTGCATCGGCGGCGATCGCGAGATCGCCGAGGCCATCCGCACGCACTACGGCGTGGAGGGGGAGCAGGCGCCGGAGGCCATCGCCCTCGACCTCGAGCCGACCGGCGACGGGGTGCAGCTGGCCGATCCCTTCGAGGGCGGCACCAGCGACGACATGCGGGCCATGTTGGAGCCGACCTGGCAGGCGGCCACGGTGGCGCCCTCGCGCTATCCCGCGGCGCCACCGGCCGCCGCGCAGGCGGTGGTCCCGGCGCCCGCGCCGCCGCCCGTTGCCCCGGTCGCGCCCGCCCCGGCCGCGCCGGTGGCGCCCGTCGCGCCGCGCCCGACGCAGGCCGCCTTCGTGCCGCCTGCCGCCGCGCGCCCGGCCGCGCCCGTCGCCCCCCGACCCGCGGCGCCGGCGGCCCCGGTGGCGCCCCGACCCGCGCCACCCGCGGCGGCGCCGGCCGCGCCCGTGGCGCCGCGGCCCGCTGCGCCGGCTGCGCCGCGCCACCCCACCACCGCGACCCAGGCGCCGGGCCCCGCTCCGGCCGCGGTCGCGCCGCGCCCCGCCACCTTCGTCCCGCCGGCGCCCGTGCCGGCGCCGCGCCCCGTCCCGACGCGCACCGGCCTGCCGGCCGTGGCCGCGCCGTCGGCCGCCGCACCCGCGCCGCCGCGCCCGGCCACCCAGGCGGTGCCGGCCGCCGCCCCGCCGGGCACCAGCCTCCCGCCGCTGGTGGCGCCGGCCGCAGCGGTGGCGCCGCATGCTCCGCCGGCGCCCGCCGCCGCGCCCGCGCCGGCGGCCTCGGCGCGACCGGCGCCCGCCGCAGCCCCGGCCGCCGCCCCGCGCCCCGCGTCGGCGCCGCCGCCCGCGCCACCGCCGCCGGCGCCGCCGCCGGGCGGGACGGAGGACCGACTGGAAGAGCTGGTCCCCTCGCTGGACGACGAGGAGCCCGTGCTGGCCACCGACCTCGCCCCCGAGGACGAGATGGTGGAGGGGCGGGTGGCGGTGCGCGAGCTCTCCTCGCGCGACGTCGCCATCCTCGACGCGCTGGAGCGGCTGGCCATGGGCGTGGAGGATCCGGCCTCGCCGGTGAAGCCGGCCCAGGTGGCCGCGGCGCTGCTGCGCCTCATGCTGCGCAAGAAGCTGGTGTCGGAGCAGGAGCTGCTCGACGAGCTGACGCGCCGCTGACGCCGGCGCCCGAGCCCACCGTGCCCGACCCTCGCCGCCCGAGCGTCGCCCTGGTGACCGGAGCCGGGAGCCCCGGCGGCATCGGCTTCGCGGCGGCGCGGCGGCTGGCCGCCGATGGGTGCCGGGTGGTGGTCACCTCCACCACCGGCCGCATCCACGCCCGCGTGCGCGCCCTGGCGGCACGCGGCCACGAGGCGGCCGGCGCGGTGGCCGATCTCGCCGACCCCGCCGCGGCGAGGGCCGTGGTCGAGCTGGCGCTGGAGCGCTTCGGGCGGCTCGACGTGCTGGTCTGCAGCGCCGGCATGGGCCGGGTGGGGGCGCCGGAGCGGATCAAGCCCTTCGCCGCCTTCACGCCGGCGGAGTGGCGGGAGAGCCTCGACACCAACCTGCTCACGGCCGTGCACGCCATCCGCGCCGCGCTGCCGGCGCTGCGGCGGAGCGGCGCCGGGCGGATCGTCGTGGTCGGGTCGGTGACCGGGCCGCTGGTGGCCAACCGGGGGGAGAGCCCGTACGCCGCCGGCAAGGCGGCGCTGGCTGGCCTGGTCCACACCCTGGCGCTCGAGCTGGGGCCGGGGGGCGTCACCGCCAACCTGGTGGCGCCCGGCTGGATCGCCACGCCGGCCTCCACGCCCGCCGAGCTCCGCGCCGCGCGCGCCACGCCGCTGCGCCGCGCCGGGGCGCCCGCCGAGGTGGCGGCCGCCATCGCCTTCCTGGCCTCGCCCGAGGCGAGCTACGTCAACGGCGCCACGCTGGTGGTGGACGGCGGCAACGTGCTCCTGGAGCGGAAGGGCTGAGCATGGCGGCGCGGGTGGTGCTCATCGTGGGCGGGGCGGGCGGCATGGGGCGGGCCACGGCGCGCCGGCTGGCCGGGCCCGGGGTGCACCTGGCGCTGGCCGACCTCGACGAGGCCGGCCTGGCGGCGGCCGGTGCGGCGCTGGCCGGAGGGCCGGCGGCGGTGAGCACCCACCCCCTCGACGTGCGCGATCCGGCCGCGTGCCGCGCCGTGGTGGACGGGGTGGCCGCGCTGGCCGGCGGGCTCGACGTGCTGGTCAACGCCGCCGGGGTCTGGGTGGAGGGGCCGAGCGAGGCGGCCACCGAGGCGGAGTGGGACCGGACGGTGGACGTGAACCTGAAGGGCACCTTCTTCACCTGCGCCGCCGCCATCCCGCACCTGGCGGCGCGGCGGGGGTGCATCGTCAACGTGGCCTCCGACGCCGGGCTGGTGGGGAACGCCGGCGCGGCCATCTACTGCGCCTCCAAGGGCGGGGTGGTGCTGCTGACCAAGGCGCTGGCCGTGGAGCTGGCGCCGCGGGGCGTGCGCGTGAACGCCCTCTGTCCCAGCGACGTGGAGACGCCCATGCTGGCGTTCCAGGCCGACCGCTACGGGCGGGGTGACCCGGAGGGCTACCGGCGGGCGCTCTTGGAGAAGTATCCGCAGGGCGACCGGGCGCGCTTCATCCGGCCCGAGGAGGTGGCGGCGGCGGTGGCTTGGATGTGCTCCCCCGAGGCGGGGCCGCTCTCCGGGGCGGCCATCTCGCTCGACTTCGCCATCACGGCTGGGTACTGAGGCTGACCCGGGCGCCGGGTCGTGGTCTACTGAGGGTGACGTGGTGAGGTCCCCTCTCGCATCGAGGTGCGGCATGCTGTGCCCCGCCCGCTGGCTCCTCTCGCTCGCCGCCGCGGCGGTGCTGGCCGCCGGCGCGCCGGCGCGCGCCGACGACGGGGGGCAGATGTACGGGAAGAAGTGCCTCGCCTGCCACGGCCTCGACGGCGCCGGCGACAAGCCCCTGGGACGGAAGAGCGGCGCGCCCGACCTGCGGCGGTCCGGGCTGTCCCAGGACGAGATCGAGGCCGTCATCGCGCAGGGGCGGGGGAAGATGATGGGGTACAAGGACCGGCTCACGGCGGAGCAGATCAGCGCCATCGCGGGGTATGTGAAGGGGTCGCTGGTTCGCCCGCCCGCGCCGAAGTAAGCGCGTCGCTTCGCTTCATCGCGTTCGCGTTCGTTCCGTTCTCCCGTCCCAGGGACGTCGTATCTCCCCGCAATTCCATGTCTTCGCCCCGTCCCAGGGACGTTCGACCGTCGGACGGTCGACCGTGCGCTGGTCGGGTGGGGCGTGGCCGGTGACGCGCCGCGCCAGTCAGGTAGGCTAGGCTACCTTCAAAGGGAGGAACCCTCATGCCCCCGGTCCAACTCAACGCTGTCATCAGCCAGCGCATCGACGTCGCCCCAGGCCTCATGGTCCTGCACATCGTGCCGGACAAGGGCGTGCCGGGCTTCGAGCCGGGTCAGTTCGCCGTGGTCGGCCTGCCGGCCGGCGCGCCGCGTACGCCGATGTCGGACCCCGAGGACCCGCCCGCCGATCCCGAGAAGCTCATCCGGCGCGCGTACTCGCTCGCTTCCCCGTCGCTCCCCGGGCACCACCTGGAGCTCTTCGTCACGCTGGTGCGCTCCGGCGAGCTGACCCCGCGCCTGTTCGCCCTCCAGCCCGGTTCTCGCATCTGGGTCGGCCCCAAGATCACCGGCCTCTTCACGCTGGCCGACGTGCCGCCCGACCAGAACCTGGTGATGGTCGCCACAGGCACCGGCCTGGCGCCATACATGTCGATGCTGCGCACCCGGCTCGAGGCGGGTGAGAAGCGCAAGGTGGCGGTGCTGGTCGGCGCTCGCCACTCCTGGGACATCGGCTACCAGTCGGAGCTGCGCATGATGCAGCGGCTGGCGCCCAACTTCGCCTTCCTGCCCATCGTCTCCCGCCCCGACGGAGAGCCCACGCCCTGGGGCGGCGCCAAGGGGCACGTGCAGTCGCTCTGGACCGGCGGCGCGCTGGAGCAGGCCTGGGGCGAGAAGCCGGGACCGGAGAACACCCACGTCTTCCTCTGTGGCAGCCCGGCCATGATCGAGGACATGACCAAGCTGCTCCAGGGAGAAGGCTTCACCGTGCACGAGAAGGGGAACAAGGGGAACGTGCACGTCGAGAAGTACTGGTAGTCACGCGGCGCCTTCCCGGCGGGCGGTGGCGGTGCCCGTCCCAGGGTCTTTTCGGCGGACCAAGGCGGTGCCCGTCCCAGGGTCTTTTCGGCGGACCAAGGTCCGCGGCGCGGCCGGCGACTGACCCAGGGCCCTCGCGCCAAGCCCCCGGAATCGCAGCGCCTCCAGGGCGGCACGCGCCGTGCCTGGTGAGGGGGCATGACCGCCCCACGCCAGGTCCTGCCGGATGCCACCTACCTCATCACGCGCCGCTGCTTCGACCGCATGCTGTTCCTCCGCCCCTCCGAGGTGGTGAATGCGGTCTTCGAGTACGTCCTGGCGGTGAAGGCGAAGGCGTACGGGATACGCCTCCACGCCTTTGCGGTGCTCAGCAATCACTGGCACTGCGTCCTGACGGATCCGCTGGGGCGGCTCCCCGAATTCCAGCGGGACGTGGGCTCGACCGTCGCGCGGGCCCTCAACGCCGAGCTCGGGCGATGGGAGTCCTTCTGGGCGCCCGGGTCGTACAGCGCCGTCGCGCTGCAGACCACCGAGGACGTGTTCGAGAAGATGGTCTACGTGCTGGCGAACCCGGTCGCAGCAGGGCTGGTCCGCCGCGGCGTGGACTGGCCCGGGCTCTGGTCGGCACCCTCCAGGATCGGGGCCGGCGAGCGCGAGGTGAAGCGGCCCGAGCGCTACTTCCGCAAGGAGGGGCGGTGGCCCCAGGTGGCTCGCCTCGAGCTCGAATGCCCGAAGGGGTTCGAGTCCGTGGAGGCGCTGCGACGGCGGCTCACCGAGGCGTTGAAGGACCGCGAGGATCGGGCGGCGAGGCGGCTCGCGGAGGAGGGGCGCGCGTTCCTGGGGGCGAGGAAGGCGCTGGCGCAGAGCCCGTTCACGCGCCCGGCGACCATCGAGCCGCGTCGCGGCCTGAAGCCGCGCGTGGCGAGCGGAGACCCCCTGAAGCGGATGGAGGCCATCCATCGGCTCAAGACCTTCCTCGCGGAGTACCGGGAGGCGAGGCGGGCGTTCCAGGCCGGAGCGAGAGAAACGACATTCCCGGAGGGGACCTACTGGATGCGGGTGACCTGCGGCGTGACATGCGCCGCTCCCCGCGCCGCGGCGGCCTGAACGGCCGCGCCACCACGCAAGAAGTCGACCCGGCGGATCGCGGCGACGCGATCTGCCTGGAGGTGCTGGGCAAGACCCCATGCCAGAGCGTGCCAGCGCGCGGTCCGGGCCCCGGGGACGCTCCTGGATACGGGGCGGCGCGGGGCGGGAGGGCCGGATCCAGCCTGACGGGTCCGAGATCGCCCCAACCCCAACACGGGATCGTGCGCCACCGGTGTCCTGCGGTGTCCTGTCCCTGGGACGGGTTCGACCATCCCGGGGAAGGGCTTCAGTTCACCATCTCGGGGATCACGAGGGCGAAGGGCGCGATCACCGCGTCGAACTTCCCCCCGTCATCCCGCACCATCTGGTACGTCCCCCGCATCGATCCGTGGGTCGTCTGCAGCACGCAGAAGCTGGTGTACTCGAACGACTGTCCGGGCTCGAGCCGCGGCTGGTGGCCCACCACGCCATCCCCCCGCACGTCCTCGCGGTGACCGTTCCCGTCGAGGATGATCCAGTGCCGCGTCACCAGCTGCGCCGGCGCGGTCCCCTCGTTGCGGATGATCACGGTGTACGCGAACAACCACCGTCGCTTCTGCGGCTCCGAGCGATCGGCCCGGTACTCGCTCCTCACCTCGACGCGGATCCCGTCGGTGACGGCGCTGGACATGCATGGCCCATAACCCGGCCGGGCCCCGAACGCACGGAACCGGCCGCCCGCGCCCCGGCCCGGGCCTGGCCCGGATCTGGCGGTGCGGGTGGGAACGCGCTACCTGTCGAAGCATGCCCGGCCCCCCCGATCCGGACGCCCTCGGCCTCGCCCAGCGGCTGGCCGAGGGCCTGTCCGCCTGCGCCGACGTCGAGGCCGTGGCGCTCGGCGGCTCGCTGGCCGCCGGCGGCGCGGATGGGGCGTCCGACGTCGATCTCTACGTCTACGGCGACGCGCCCCCCCCGCTCGAGGCCCGCGCCGCCCTGGCCGGCGACGCCCTCGGCCTGGAGCTCGACAACCGCGCCTTCGAGCCGGGCGACGAGTGGATCGACCCAGGGACGGGCATCGCGGTGGACCTGATGTACCGCACCCCGGGCTGGATCGAGTCCGAGCTGGCCCGGGTGCTGGACCGCCACGAGGCCCGCCTCGGCTTCACCACCTGCCTCTGGGCCAACGTGCGCACCTCGCGCCCCCTCCTCGACCGCACCGGCTGGTTCGCCGCGCTCCAGGCGCGCGCGCAGGTCCCGTATCCCGAGCCGCTCCGCGAGGCCATCGTCCGCAAGAACCTCGCGGTGATGGCCCAGAACCAGTCCTCCTTCCTGCGCCAGCTGGAGCGCGCCGCCGCCCGGCGCGACGCGGTGGCGGTCAACCACCGCCTGGCCGCCTTCCTGGCCTGCGCCTTCGACGTCCTCTTCGCCGTCAACCGCGTGCCGCACCCGGGCGAGAAGCGGCTGGCCGCGGCGGCGCGGCTGCGCTGCAAGCTCGTCCCCCCGGCCTTCCACGACGACGTGGCGCGCCTCCTGGCCGGCGCCGCCGACGGCGTGGTGGCCGAGGCGGCCGACGCGGTGGCCGAGGGGCTCCTCGGCCTGGCCCGCGACGAAGGGCTGGTGGACCGGTGATCCGCGACCGCCGGGAGCCCGGCCCCCGCGTCGGCCCGCGCCTCGCGGCGGCGGCGCTGGCGGTGGCCCTGGCCGCCGGCACGCGCCTGGTGGCGCTCCGCGCGCTCCCGGCCGGCGAGGACGAGCTGGCCGCGCTCCCGGCCGCCGCCTGGTACGCCGAGCGGATGGTCCCGGGGCGCTGGCACGAGATCCCAGGCGGCCCGACCCCCGCCGAGCACGAGGCGGCCGGCCAGCTCCTCTACGCGTGGCAGCTCCGCCGCGCCGGCCTCGCGGGGCCCGACCTCTCGGGCGCCGCCCCCGGCCAGCCGATCCCGGAGGCGGCCCGCCCCGCCGTCCTCCAGGCCCGCACCATGGCGGCGGCGCTGGGCGTGCTCCAGGTGGGCGCGCTGGCGCTGGCGACCCCGGTGGGCGGCCTCTGGCTGGCGCTCGACACCTCCCAGGTGATGCACACCGCGCAGGCCGGCCTGGAGCCGCTGCCGGGCCTCCTCGCGCTCCTTGCCATCTTCCTCTTCGAGCGCGCGCTGCGCCGCCGCGACCCGGTCGGCCTCATCCCGGAGCGCCCGGCGCCGCGCCGCCTCCCGCTCCTCCTGGCGGCCCTGTTCCTGGGGCTCGCCACCGCCGCCAAGTACCCCCACGGCCTGGTGGCCGCGCTCGCCATGGTCCCCTTCCTGGCGCACCGCACCCGCGGCCGGCCCGGCCTGGCCGGCGCCTTCGCGGCGGTGGCGCTCCTCGCCTTCCTGGCCGCCGACCCCGCGCTCTGGCCCGACCCGCTGGACCGGCTCTGGAACGCCGGCGCCGCCCACCTGGGCGCGGCCGCCTCCGGCACCGCTCCCGGCGCCGGCCTCCCCTGGTGGCAGCCCCTCGCCTGGCTCTCCTACCCCTCGCCGGCCACCTGGTACCCGGGCGCCTTCCTGGTCCCCTGGCTCGACTACCCGCTCCTCGCGGTGGCCGTCCTCTCGGCGCCGGTGGCCTGGCGCACCCGGCCGGTCTGGGTGGTCTGGGCGGCCGCGGGCCTGCTGGTGCTCCTCGCCTGGCCCATCAAGCTGCCGCACCACACGCTGCTGGTGCGCGCGCCGCTCTGCGGCTGCGCCGGTCTCGGCGTGGCGGCGCTCTGGAACGCCGTCACCGGCGGCCGCCGCCGCACCCGCCACCCGACCACCCTCTGAGGCGGGCGCCGGCGTGAGGGGCGCGGCGGGACGGGCTATCCTCGCCGGATGGAACCACGCCTGCAGGCCATCCTCCACGAGGTCCGCGCCGCGAACGGCAAGGTGCTGGCCCTCACCGGCGCCGGCATCTCGGCCGAGAGCGGCATCCCCACCTTCCGCGGCGCCGAGGGCTACTGGGTGGTCGGCTCGCGCAACTACATGCCGCAGGAGATGGCCACCAAGGAGATGTTCGACCGGCGGCCCGACGAGGTCTGGCGCTGGTACCTCTACCGCTTCGGCGTCTGCCGCGAGGCGCAGCCCAACGCCGGCCACCGCGCTTTGGTGACGCTGGAGGAGCGGCTCGGCGACCGCTTCACGCTGGTGACGCAGAACATCGACGGGCTGCACCGCCGCGCCGGCTCGCGCCGCGTCCTCTGCATCCACGGCGACGCGGCCTTCGTCCGCTGCGCCGACGAGTGCGGCCTGGGCCGCGTCGACCAGCCGGACATGGGGCGCCGCGACGCCGCCACGCCCTTCACCGCCGCCGACCGCGCCACCCTGACCTGCCCGCGCTGCGGCGCCTGGCTCCGCCCCCACGTCCTCTGGTTCGACGAGTGCTACGACGAGGAGAACTACCGGGCCCAGTCGGCGCTGCGGGCCGCCGGCGCGGCCGACCTGGTGCTGGTGGTGGGCACCAGCGGCGCCACCAACCTGCCCTCGCAGATCGGCGAGATCGCCTTCTTCCGCCGCGTCGGCCTGGTGGACGTCAACCCGGAGGAGAACCCCTTCTCCGAGCTGGCGGAGCGCTCCCCGCGCGGCTTCCACGCCCGCGGCTCGGCCTGCGAGCGGCTGCCGGCCATCGTCGACGCGCTCACCGCCTGAGCCCGGCGACCGGCCCGCGCCCGGTCGCGCCGGCTGGCCACCCCGGCCGCGCCGGGCACCGGGCCGGCGCCTCAGGGCGCCTTGGGGGCAGGCTGGAGCGCCAGCACCACCGCCAGCCTCTCGCCGGGGCCGGCGGTGCGCTCCACCGGCTCGGCCCGCCGCCCGTCGCGCGTCCAGGCGCGCAGCCGCAGCGGCCCGGGCGGCAGGTCGGCCAGCAGCACGCCGTCGCCGTCCAGCTCCACCCGGTCGCGGACCCGCCAGGCGCCGGGAGAGGGGGCCACCTCGATGAGGATCGTGAAGGCCTTCACCGGCCCGCCGCCCTTGACCGTCACGTCCACGGTGGCCCCGGGCCGGAGCTGCACCACCACCTCGCCGCGCTCCGGCAGCGTGCCGGTGAAGGCCCCGGTGCGGCCGCCCAGGCGCGCCTGCACCGTCACCGCCTGGCCGGCCATGCCCATGTCCCGGGCCAGGGAGAGCGTGCCGTCCTGGCCGGCGGCCGCCGCGAAGGCCACCCGCTCCTCGCCGGCGCGCGAGACCGAGACGGCGGCGCCGGCGGCCGGGCGCCCGCCCGGCTCCAGCACGCGCACGATGGCCCCGCTCTCGGCGGCCGGCGCGGCGGCGGTGAGGTCCAGGCGGGTGGCCTGGCCCGCCGCCACGGCGGTGAAGGCCGGCGTGGCGCGCAGGTCGGCGCGCGCCAGGGCCGCCGGCGCGGCGTGCACCCGGTACTGGCCGGCCGGGAGCGAGACCCGGTAGGCGCCGCCGGCGTCGACGGCGGCCCGGGCCACCTGCAGGTCGCCGGGGCCGGGGTGGAGCGGCACCACCACCACCGCCGCCGGCGCGGCGCCGCGCACCGCCCCCTCCAGCACGCCCGGCTCGGCCAGCACCAGCGTGGCCGGCGCGGGCTTGTCCCCGGTCACCTGCACGCCCACCGAGGTGCCGAGCGCCACGCCGTCCTGCGCCGCCACCACCACGGCGCGCCCCGGCTCGACGCCGCGGAAGGCGAAGCGGCCGTCGAAGCCGCTCCGGGCCTCCACCGGCGCCAGGCCGGCCGCGCCGTCGGCGCGCGAGGCGAGCCGCACCCGCACGCCGGCCCGCGGGCGCCCGTCGGGCCCGGCCACCACGCCCTCGATGGCGCCGGGGGCGCCGGGCGTGGCGGTGGCCTCGGCCGGGAGGTGGTCGGCCGCGCCGGCGGGGGCCAGCGCGGCGACCGCCGTCGGCGCGCCGGGGGCGTCGAGGGGCACGGCCACCGCGCCGGTGGTGGCGGCGGCGAGGCGCATCTCGCGCAGCAGCCAGAGCGTCACCCCGAGGGCAGCGATGAAGGCAACGGCCACCACCACCAGGCCGGGTCGGCGCATGCGGTCCTCCCTTGGACCGCCCCAGCGTAGTCCGGCGGGGCGGAGCCGGGCAGGGCCCACGCGGGTGAGGCCGGGCCCCGCGGCCAGGCTCACCCGGCCACCAGCACGATCTTCCCGATCTCCGGCGGGGCGCCGAGGCGCATGGGCGGCCCCCAGTAGCCGGTGCCGCGGGAGACGTAGAGCTGGCCGGCGCCCTCCGGGCCGATCCCCTGGTAGAGCCCCTTCACGTACGGGAAGGCGGCGCGCACCGCCAGGTTGAAGGGGAAGATCTGGCCGCCGTGGGTGTGGCCGGAGAGCTGCAGCTCGACGCCGGCGGCCATGGCCTCCTCCACCTCGCGCGGCTGGTGGGCCAGGAGCACCAGCCCCCGCCCGGCGTCGCGCCCGGCCAGGGCGGCCGGCAGGTCCATGGCGGCGCTCCAGTCGTCCACGCCGGCCACGTCGAAGGTGGCGCCGCCCGGGGCCGCGTCGCCCACGGCGAGGCGCCGGTTGCGCAGCGGCGTGATCCCGAGGCCGGCCAGGAAGGGGATCCACTCGCCCACGCCCGAGTAGTACTCGTGGTTGCCGGTGACGAAGACCGTGCCGTGGCGGGCCTGCAGGCGCCGCAGCTCCGCCACGATGGGCCCGAGCTCGCGCACCGAGCCGTCCATCAGGTCGCCGGTGATGGCCACCAGGTCGGGCTTGAGGGCGTTCACCTGCTCCACCACCCGACGCACCTCGCGCTCGCGGATGGTGGGGCCCACGTGGAGGTCGCTGATCTGCGCGATGGTGAAGCCGGAGAGCGCCCGGGGGAGCCGCGCCAGCCGCACCGGCACCTCCTCGATCTCGGCCGGGCCGGTGGCGCTGCGCAGCGAGGCCGCCCCGGCGGCGCCCGCCGCCAGCAGGGCGCCACCCGCCACCGCCCGGGCCACGAACTCGCGGCGGGCCGGATCGGCCGGTGCGTCGGGGGCGCGGCGCAGCCAGTCGGCCACCTGCGCGGCGGCCGCCACGGCGAGGCGCGCGGCGTCGATGGCCAGCAGCACCGAGAAGAGCAGGAAGGCCAGGCCGAGCCAGACGAAGGCGGCCATGGGGAGGACGCGGGAGAGGTGCTCGCGCGCCAGCCGCGCGCCGATCATCCCGGCCGGCACCAGCAGCGCCGCGGCCACGATGGCCCAGGTGGCGAGGCGGCGCCACGGCTCGGCGAGGCCGGTGTCGCGCACCAGGCGCATCCAGATGTAGCCGTGCATGCCGCCCAGGATGGCCAGGGCGACCGCGAAGAAGATCACGAAGGAGAGGGGGCGGGACACGCCCGGTATGTAACGCCAGGGCGGGAAGGCCGCCAGCGCCGCGCCGGGCCCGGGGGCGCGCGCCCCGGCGGACGGGGCGCGCGGCCCCACCCGGGCGGACCACCTGGCCGCTGCCGTGCCGCGGCCCACCGCTTAGATCGCGCCCATGCCACCCCTCACGCGCCGTCTCACCCCGCTCCTCGCCGCGAGCCTCTCGGCCTGCCTCCCCTCGGGCTGCGGTGGCCGGGCCGAGGGGGCCACCGCCGCCCCGGCGGTGGCGATCAGCGAGCACGCCACGGCGCTGGGCCAGGTCACCGACGTGGGCCTCCTGCCCGACGGGCGCACCGTCATCGTGGAGAAGGCGGGGGCGGTGAAGCTGCGCGCGGCGGGCGGGGCCGTGGCGGTGGCCGGCACGTTCCCGGTGGACACCGGCAGCGAGAAGGGGCTCCTCGGCGTGGCCGTCGATCCGGCCTTCGCCACCACGCGCCGCCTCTTCCTCTACTACTCGCGGGCCACCTCGGCCGGCGGCACCGACCTCGACCGCCACCGCGTGGTCTCGGTGGCGCTGCAGCCGGACGGCACGCTCGGGCCCGAGCAGGTGCTGGTGTCCGGCCTCCGCGGGCCGGCCAACCACGACGGCGGCGGCCTGGCCATCGGTCCCGACGGCCACCTCTACGTGGGGGTGGGGGACACCGGCTGCAACAGCGGCGCGCCGCCGGCCGACGGCGCGGCGCCCACCAACTACTTCGCCACCTGCCTCACCAACGGCAACGGCAAGATCCTCCGCGTGGCCCTCGACGGGAGCGTGCCCGCCGACAACCCGCTGGTCGCCACGGCCGAGGTGAGCGCCTGCGCCGCCACCTGCGGCGGCGCGCCGGCCGGCACGGGCGCGCCGCGCGCCGACCTCTGGGCCTGGGGATTCCGCAACCCCTGGCGCTTCGCCTTCGACCCGGCCACCGGCGCCCTCTGGGTGGGCGACGTCGGCGAGATCACCTACGAGGAGGTCACCATCGCGCGGAAGGGGCGCCACCACGGCTGGCCCTGGCGCGAGGGGGCGGCCGGCTGGCCGGCCTCGAAGTGCGCCGGGACCCTGGGCGGCGGCGGCGACTGCGTGGACCCGGTCTACGCCTGCCGCCACGGCGCCGCCGCCGGGGGCGTGGACGGGGACTGCCAGTCGATCACCGGGGGCGTCTTCCTGCCGGCGCCGCGCTGGCCGGCGGGGATGGCGGGCCTGTACCTCTTCGCCGACAACGCCACCCGCCGGATCTGGACGCTCGCGCCCACCGCCGCCCGCGACGGCGTGGTGCCCGGCTCGCGCCGCGAGGTGGCGCGGCTCCCGGCGGGCTCGATGCCGGTCTCGCTGCGCCTCGGGCCGGACGGCGACGTCTACGTGGCGGTGCTGCCGGGGCGGGTGCTGCGCCTCTCGCCGGCGCCGTGAGGCGCGGGGCTCACCCGGCCCGCGACGCCGGCAGGGCGTCCAGCTTGGCCGCCAGGATGAAGTCGTTCTCGGTCAGGCCGCCGGCGGCGTGGGTCCAGAGCGAGACGTCCACCAGCCGGTAGCCGTGGAGCGTGAAGTCCGGGTGGTGCCCCTCGGCCTCGGCCACCTCGGCCATGGCGTCGACGAAGCGGATGGCCGCCTTGAAGTCGCGGAAGGTGTAGCGCTTCTCGATGCGCCCGCCCCCCTCGCGCAGCTCCCAGCCTGGCAGGAGGGAGCGCAGCCCCTCGGCGGCCGCCTCGGGGGAGAGGTGGGGCATCCCGCCCTCGCAGGGCACGCACTTCCTGGCGGTCCAGTCCATGCCCCTCCCTTAGCGCACGGGCGGCGCGGCGCACGGCCGCTTCGGGGAGGGGCGGCGCTACCCGAGCCGGTCGGCCAGGTTGCTGGTGGTCTGGCGCAGCCGCTGCGAGAGGAGGCGCCCCACCTTGAGGAGCACCTTCACCGCCAGCCGCGGGTGGTCGTTGGCCAGCCGGTCCAGCTCGGCGCGGGTGAGGACCAGCATGGTCAGGTCCTCCACCGCCACCGCGCCGGCCGAGCGCGGCTGGCCGTCGATGAGGGCCATCTCGCCGAGGGTGTGGCCGAGGCCGATGGTGGCGATGGGGTGGTCCTGGTTCTTGGCCCCCGACTTGAAGACGCCCACCTTGCCCGCCGCCACGATGAAGAGCGTGGCGTCCTTGTCCCCCTCGCGGAAGACGATCATCCCGCGCTTCACGGTGCGGGATTGCAGGTACTCGGCGAACCGCTCGATCTCGTTGAAGGCGAACTCGTTGGCCCACTGGGTGGCCTCGAGGAGCTCGGCGCGGAGGGCGACGTCGGGCGCGGTCATGGGGGCGGGCGCGGGGCGGGCGGGACGGGCTCAGCGCTTCCCGTGCCCCTTGCCCTCGTGCTTCCCGTGGTCGTGCTTGCCGTGGTCGTCGCCGCGGCCCCTGTCGTGCCCGTGGCCCGGGTGGTCGTCGTGGCCGCGCCCCTCGAGGCGCGCCGCGGCCTCGGGGTGCTTCTTGCGCCACTTCTTGTACTGGCCGGGCGGGATGCGGACGATGGCGGCCGGCACGCGGCGCGGCTCCACCACCACGAAGGCGGCGCCCGGCGTGCGGGACCAGTACCAGCGGTCGCCGCGGCGGGCCCAGTAGGCGCCCTCGACGAAGAAGACCTCGTCGTCGAAGTCCTCCACCACCTGGACGCCGGGCTGGACGACCACCAGCGGCGGCCGGACCGGCAGGCCGAGGTTGAGGCGGACGTTGACGTCCACCTGGGCGTGGGCGCCGGAGGGCGCGGCCAGGGCCAGGGTGACGGGCACGGCGAGGAGGACCGCCCGGAAGGCGGAGACGGCGCGGGGGGTGTGTCGCATGCGCGCAGTGTAGATCAGCGGGCCCCGAGGTCGATGCCACGGCGCGACGAATGGTCGGCGCCGGTGGGTGGCGGGCCCACAGCGGACGGTGGGTCCTGGTGGTTGGCCGTGCGCCGACCCCGGCCCGGCGCTAGGCTCGTGCGCGTCATGGAACGACCCCTCTTCGCGGCCGGCGCGCTCTCCGCCGCCATCGGCGTCGCCGCCGGCGCCTTCGCTGCCCACGGCCTCAAGTCGAGGCTCACCCCGGACATGCTGGCGGTCTTCGAGACCGGCGCCCGCTACCAGCTCTTCCACGCCCTCGGCCTGCTGGCCGCCGCCTGGGCCGCCTCGCGCTATGGCACCGACACCGCCGCCTGGGGCGGCTGGCTGCTGCTGCTGGGCACGGTGCTCTTCTCCGGCAGCCTCTACCTGCTGGCGCTCACCGGGATCCGCTGGCTCGGCATCGTCACGCCCTTCGGCGGCGTGGCCTTCATCGTCGGCTGGGTGATGCTGGCGCTGGCGGCGCTGCGGGGCACCGGCGCCGGCGGCGCGGCCGGCTGACGTCGGCCCCGGCCGGTCAGCCCCGCTCCAGCGGGAAGCCGCGCCGCACCCAGCCCACCGTCCCCTCGTCCATCGAGAGGAGCTCGGCGCGCCCGGCCTCGGCGCAGAGCGCCGCCGCGGTGAGGCTGCGCATCCCGTGGGCACAGACGAAGATGACCCGGTCGCGGGGGACGTGGCGGGCCGGGTCGGCGGCGAGGAGGCCGAGGGGCACGTGGCGGGAGCCGGGGATGCGCCCGTGGGCCACCTCGAAGGGCTCCCGGACGTCCACCACCTCCCAGCCCCCCTCGGCGAGGAGCTGGCGGGCCTCCTCCGGTGAGATGCGCGCGATCATGCGCCGCAGGTGGTAACCACGAACCGTCCGTCGCGCACGGGGCCGTCCGGGGCTATCGTGGGCCGGCCGGCCCGCCCGATGCCGCCGAGATCCCGCCACCACGCCGCCACCGCCCTCGTCCTCGCCGGCGCCACTGCGCTCCTGCCGTGCGCCCCCGCGGCCGCGGCCGACGGGGACGCCGCCGCGGCGCCGGGCCCGGACACCGCCGTGGCGTCCGAGGACCTGACGCTCCCCGACTTCCTCGGCCACGTCGTCGGCCTGCGTGAGCTCCCGGCCCCCGGCCAGCGCCCCGACCAGCGCTTCCACTGGACGGTGCTGCCCTTCGTGGTGCTCAACCCGCTCATGGGCGCGGGCGGCGGCGCCGCCACCATCCTGGGCGCGCGCCTCGGGCCGAAGGAGACCACCAGCTTCTCCAGCCTGGAGGCGAGCGGCTTCCTCACCGCCGAGGGGCAGCAGGGGATCGCCGTCCGCACCGACCTGCGCTTCCCGGGCGACGGCTGGGTGCTGGTGGGCGACTTCGGCGCCGGCCACTTCCCCAACCCGGCCTGGGGGCTGGGCGGCGAGTCGCCCGAGGAGGCCCGCACCATCCTCCACCGCACCCAGGTGACGCTCCACCAGACGCTCTACCGCCGCCTGGCCGGCCCCTTCCACGCTGGCCTGGGCTACGCCTTCGACGACTTCACGGGGCTCACCAGCGACCGGCCCATCCCCGCTGGCGCCGGCGCCTACGAGGTCGGCACCCGCGGCCGGTCCATGACCTCCTCCCTGGCGCTCCACCTGCTCTGGGACGGCCGCGACAACCGCTTCGCCCCCAACCGCGGCACCTACCTCATGGCGCGCTTCCGCGGCTCCCACGACCTGCTCGGCACCGAGGCGCGCTGGCGGTCCCTCTACCTCGACGCGCGCACCTACTTCCGCGCCCCCGGGCCGGGGCGCGACGGCGTGCTGGCGCTCTGGGCCCTCGGCTGGTCGGCCTTCGGCCGGCCGCCCTACCTCCTGCTGCCGTCGGTGGGCGCCGATCCGGACCACCGCACCGGCCGCGGCTGGGTGGAGGGGCGCTGGACCGGCAAGGACCTCCTCTACGCCGAGGCCGAGTACCGCTTCCACCTCTGGCAGTTCCTCTCCGGGGCGCTGGCGGTCAACGCCACCTCGGTGAGCGACCGCGGGGTGGAGGGCCAGTCGATCCACTTCGAGCGGGTCCACCCGGCGGCGGTGGCCGGCGTCCGCGCGCTCCTCTCCGGCGCCTCGCAGGCGCGCCTGGCCTTCGACGTGGCCTGGGCGCCCGGCCAGGCGCCGGCCTTCTACCTGGCGGCCAACGAGGCGTTTTGACTGGGCCCAGGGGCGCTATCGCCCCGGGTCATTCCCTTCGGCGGGGCCCGCTTCCGTGGCAGCATGGCGCCCGCATGGCCCAGCCCTCCGCCCCCTCGCGGCTCCCCACCGCGGTCTGGTTCCTCGCCTGGAACGAGGCCGCCGAGCGCTTCTCCTTCTACGGGATGGGCTCGATCCTGGCGCTCCACATGGTGAAGAACCTGGGGCTGGCCCAGAACCAGGCGGTGGCGGGGAAGAGCCTCTTCAACGCCGCCGTCTACCTCACGCCGCTCCTGGGGGCGCTCCTCTCCGACGCGCTCTGGGGGCGCTACCGGACCATCCTCTGGCTCTCCTTCGGCTACGTGGCGGGCCACGCCGTGCTGGCCGCCTGGGAGGCGCCGGCCGGGCTGGTGCTGGGCCTGGGCCTCATCGCCCTCGGCGCCGGCGGCATCAAGCCCTGCGCCTCGGCCTTCGCCGCCGACCAGGTGCCGCCCGAGGACGGCCGCGCGGTGGAGCGCGTCTACAACCTCTACTACTGGATGATCAACCTGGGCAGCTTCGCCTCCACGCTGCTCATCCCCTGGGTCTTCGACCACCACGGGCCGCGCTGGGCCTTCGCCATCCCGGGCGTGGCCATGGCGCTGGCCCTGATGGTCTTCTGGATCGGCCGCGGTCGCTACGTGCGCCTGCCGCCGGCCCGCGCCCGCGCCGCGGCCACGGGGGGAGGGGCCCCCGCCGCGCCCGCCGGGGCCCGCGCCCTGGCGGCCGTCCGCTCGGTGGCCCGCATCGCGCTGGTCTTCGCCCCGGTGGCCATCTTCTGGGCCCTCTACTTCCAGTACGACTCGGCCTGGACGCTCCAGGCCGACCGCCTGGATCGCCGCCTCGGCGACCTCACCATCTCGGCGGGCCAGCTCCAGACGCTCAACGCCATCCAGGTCCTGCTCCTCATCCCCTTCTTCACGCTGGTGGTCTACCCGGGCCTGGAGCGGCTGGGCGTGAGGGTCACGCCGCTGCGCAAGATGACCGTGGGCATGTTCGTGGCCGGCCTCTCCTTCCTGGCCTCGGCGGTGGTCGAGGCCCGCCTGGCGGCCGGCCTGCCCACCCACGCCCTCTGGCAGACGCCGCAGTACGTGCTGATGGGCATCGGCGAGGTGCTGGTCTCGGTGACGGCGCTGGAGTTCGCCTACACCCAGGCGCCGCGGGCGCTGAAGGGGCTGGTGATGGGGCTCTGGTACCTGACCATCTCCGGCGGCACCTTCCTGGCCGCGCTGGTGGCCTGGCTCAACCGCTACCCGGTGGAGAGCCCGGCCTACTACCACTTCTACGCGGCCCTCATGCTGGCCGCCGCGGTGGCCTTCCTGGTGGTGGCCTGGCGCTACCGGCCGGCCGCGCCCGAGGCCCCGGAGGCCCGCCCGGCCTGACGGCCCGGGCGAGGTGCGCATGGCGGAGACCGGCCAGGCCAGCCCGACGCCCGCCCCGGCGCCCGCCGCGGCCCCGGCCGCGTCGGGGGCGGCGGCCCGGTTCATCGTCGGCACCGAGGCCGGCGAGCGGTTCTCGTTCTACGGCACCAGCTCGATCCTCACCACCTACATGGTGAGCTGGCTCCTCTACGACGCCCGCGAGGCGCGGGCCAACTACCACGCCTTCCTGGTGGCGACCTACTTCACGCCGCTCCTGGGCGCGTGGATCGCCGACCGCTTCCTGGGCCGCTACCGGACCATCCTGTGGGTCTCGCTGCTCTACCTCGGCGGGCACGCCGCGCTGGCGGCCTGGCCCGGCCGCACCGGCCTCCTGGTGGGCCTGGCCCTGCTGGCCCTCGGGGCCGGCGGCATCAAGCCCTGCGTCTCGGCCTTCGTGGGCGACCAGTTCGACCCGGGCCAGGGGGCGGCGCGCGAGCGGCTCTACGCCTGGTTCTACTGGATCATCAACCTGGGGTCGGCCGGCGCCCGCCTGCTGGTGCCGGGCCTCCTCGCCACGGGCCACCGGGCGCTGGCCTTCGCGGTGCCCGGGGTCCTGATGGCCCTCTCGCTGGCCGTCTTCCGGGCCGGCCGGGGCAGCTACCGGATCCTGCCGCCCTCCGGGCCGCGCCCCGACGGCTTCCTCCGCGTCACCTGGCGGGCGCTGCGCCGCCTCGGCACCGGCCGGGCCGGCGAGCACTGGCTCGACGGCGCCCTCGACCGCCACCCGCCCGAGGCGGTGGCGGGGGCCAAGGCGGTCTTCCGCATCATGGGGCTCTTCGCGCTGGTGCCGGTCTTCTGGAGCCTCTTCGACCAGACCGGCTCCTCCTGGGTGCTGCAGGCCCGCGCCATGGGCACCTCGCTGGGCGGGTGGACCATCGACCCCTCGCAGCTCCAGGCCGCCAACCCGGCCCTGGTGCTGGTGCTGGTGCCGCTCCTCACCCTGGTGGTCTTCCCGGCCCTGGCGCGGCGGGGCGCGGACCTCTCCCCCCTGCGCAAGATGTCGGCCGGCTTCCTGGTGACGGTGGCCTCCTACCTCGCGGCGGCGGCGGTGCAGCTCCTCATCGACCAGGGCCACCCGCCCCACGTCCTCTGGCAGCTGCCGCAGTACTTGCTCCTGACGGTGGGCGAGATCCTCATCTCGGTCACCGGCCTGGAGTTCAGCTACGCCCAGGCGCCGCGCTCGATGCGCTCCACCATCATGTCGATCTGGTTCCTCACCGTGGTGGCGGGGAACCTGGTCACCTGGCTGGTGAACCTCCTGGTGGCCCTGGAGGGGGCGGCCTACTTCCTCCTCTTCGCCGGCCTGATGCTGGCCGCCTGGCTGGCCTTCCGCCAGGTGGCGCGCCGCTGGGTCCCGGCCCCGTAGGGCGCGGCCGCCCCGCCGCCACACCCACCCACCTCCACGCCCATCCCCGCCGGGGCTGCGCTCCCAGATGCGCGCACCTTTCCGCGTCACGCGTTCACGGGCGCGACGTTCCTTCGGGCCGGGTGTTTGATGCACCAAGCAGATCCGGAGGTCCACCATGACGCGCCAGCTCCTCCTCGCCGCCTCGCTCCTCGCCCTCGCCGGCTGCGCCGCCCAGTCGGCCAGCCAGCACTACAGCGTGGTGCCGCAGACGCGGGTCATCGAGCGGACGGTGAAGAAGCCGGTCTCGGTGGTGCCGGCGGTGGTCCACGGCTCGGCGGGCGAGAGCCTGTAGCGGGTCCCCGCCGCAGCGGCCGCGCCCCGCCGGGGCGCCACCAGCCTCCCCTCGCGGGGCCTACAATGCGCCCGGGCGCCTCCCGCGCCGCGAGGCCCCCATGCTCCTCAAGGAAACCGCCGCCGTCCGCCTGCTCGGGCTCAAGATCCCGGTGCTCCTCTTCCTGGGGCCGGTGGTCGAGCGGCTCGACGAGAGGGGCTGCGCAGTCCGCATCCCCTTCGGCTGGCGCTCCCGCAACCACGTCGGCTCGATGTACTTCGGCGCCCTCTGCGCCGGCGCCGACCTGGCGGGCGGCCTGCCGGCGGCGCGGCTCATCTGGGAGAAGCACAAGAAGGTGAGCCTGGTCTTCGCCGACGTGCAGGCGGAGTTCCTCAAGCGGGCCGACGGCGACGCCCTGTTCACCTGCGAGGACGGCTACGCGGTGGCCGCGGCGGTGCGCCAGGCCGACGCCTCGGGCGAGCGCGTCACCCTGCCGGTCAAGGTGGTGGCCACCGTCCCGGACAAGTACGGCGACGAGCCGGTGGCGCGGTTCACCCTGGGCCTCTCGCTGAAGCGCCGCGGCGGGTGATGGGGTAGGCTCTGCGCTCCCGCGAGGAGGCGGGCGCGCGCGATGGCCGAGCCGCAGGCGATAGGCATGGTGCTGGCGACCCTCACCGACCGGGAGGGGCGGGCGCTGGAGCGGGGCGCCGTGCGGGGCCAGCTCTACGCCTCGGCCGACGGCGTGGTGGTGCTGCGCCCGGCGCCGCGCGAGGCCTGGCTCCACCGCGCCGCCCTGCTGGCCCTGGCCGCCTCGGTGGTGCTGGTGCTGGTCAACGCGGTGGCCTGGCAGCGCGGCGAGGTGCTGGTGGCCGCCGCCGGCCTCCAGGTCATCTACTGGGCCACGCTGGGCACGCGCCGCCGCGCCATGTCCCCGCGCCCCATCACCGCCGAGGGGCTGGAGGCGGCGCGGCGGGCGGGGCGGGCCGCCATCACCGTCCCGGCGTCGGCGGTGCGGGAGCTGGCGCCGCCGGAGCCGCCCCGGGCCGGGTTCCGCAAGCCGGCCCGCCTCCTCCTCGCCGAGGGGGCGCTGGAGATCTACCTGGACGTCGAGTCCTTCGAGCAGCTGCGGCGCGCCCTGGGGCGCGCCTGAGAGGAGCGCCGTGAGACGAGGCCGACCCACCGTGGGACGCGCCGCCTGGCTGGCCCTGGCCGCCGGCCTGGCGCTCGCCGCGCCACCCGCCACCGCCGGCACCCCGGCCGCCGCGCCCGCGGCCAAGGGGAGCAAGGCGGCCAGGGCCGCCAAGCCGCCGAAGAAGGCGGAGGCGGCCCACCTGCCGTTCATCGAGGGCGACTACGCGCGCGCCCTCGCCGAGGCCCGGGCCCGGAACGTCCCGCTGGTGGTGGACGTCTGGGCCCCCTGGTGACCCACCTGCCGCTTCATGCGGGCCAACGTCCTCACCGACGCGCGCCTGCTGAAGCTCGCCGGGCAGTTTGCCTGGCTCGACATCGACACCGAGCAGCCCCGCAACTTCGCCTTCGTGGAGCAGTTCCCCATCGAGGCGTGGCCGACCATCTTCGTCATCGACCCGGCCACCGAGCAGGTGGCGCTGCGCTGGATGGGGACCGCCAGCGCGGAGGAGCTGGAGAAGCTCCTGCTCGGCGCGGAGCGGACGCTGCGCCAGGAGAAGACCGACGCCGCCGGCGCGGCGCTGGCCCGCGGCCAGGCGCTGGCGGCGGCGCGGCAGCACGCCGAGGCGGCCAAGGCCTTCGGCGAGGCGCTGGCGGCCGGCGGGCCGCGGTGGGCCGACCGGCCCCGCGCCGCCGACGCCTTCCTGCAGGCCCTCTCCGCGGCCGGCGACGAGCAGGTCTGCGCCGGCGCGGCGGCGGAGCTGCTGCCGCAGCTGGAGAAGGGACCGGCCTTCGCCCGCGTGGCGGCCGCCGGCCTGGGCTGCGCGGTCGGCCTGGAGCCCGAGGCCTCGCGCACCCCGGCCATCCGCGCCGTGGAGCCCTACGCGCGCGTGGCGCTGGGGCTGCCCGGCCTCCTGGCCGACGACCGGATCTGGCTCTACGACCAGCTCCACACCGCCCGCCGCGCCCAGGGCGACGAGGCGGGGGCGCGCCGCGTGGCGCGCGAGTGGCTGGCCTTCGTGGACGACGCCGCCCGGGAGGCGAAGACGCCGCTGGCCCGCTCGGCCTACGACGGCGCCCGCCTCACGGCCTCGATGGCCCTCGGCGAGGTGGCGGCGCAGCTCCCGGCGCTGGAGGCCTCGGCCAGGGCGCTCCCCGACCAGTACTTCGCCCAGAGCTACCTGGCGGTGGGCCTGCTGGAGGCCGGGCGCCCGCAGGAGGCGCTCGAGGCCGCGAGGCGCGCCGTGGCCCTGGCCGAGGGGCCGCGCAAGGTGCGCGTCATGACGGTGGAGGCCCAGGCGCTCCACGCCCTCGGCGACGACGCCGCGGCCCGCGCCGCCCTGGAGGCGGCCATCGCCCACGGCGAGGGGCTCCCCGAGGCGGTCCGGCCCAGGGGCGTGGTGGCGCGGGCGCGGAAGCTGCTCGGGGAGTGGAGCAAGGGGGCGGAGTAGGGAGCGGACTCGATCCCGACCCCGCCTCAGCCCGCCCGCGCCGCGAGCAGCACCCGGTCCCCCTCGGTCACCGGGCCGTGCAGCTCGGCGACCGCCACCTCCACGAACCCGGCCGCCCGCGCCGCCGCGCGGACGGCCTCGTCCTCGTGGAGGTGGAAGCCGTGGCGCGTGATGGCGTCGAAGCCGCGCAGCTTGGCGGCGCCGGAGAAGCCCAGCGCCAGCCGGCCGCCGGGGGCGAGCACCCGGTGGAGCTCGGTGAAGGCGCGGGCCAGGTCGGGCCAGAAGTAGACGGTGTTGGTGCTGGCGACGGCGTCGAACTGCCCGTCGGCGAAGGGCAGCGCCTCCACGGCCCCCTGCTGCAGCCGCTCCGCCCGGTCCCGCCAGCCGCGGCGCGCCCGGAGCCAGGCCACCGCGTCGGCCGAGGGATCGGCGCCCCAGCGGGCCACCACCCCGCGCCGTCCGGCCAGCTCCAGCAGCGCGCCGCCGCCGAACCCGACGTCGAGGAGACGGGCCTCCGGCGAGGGCGACAGGGCCTCCAGCGTGGCGGCGATGAGGTCGCGGTTGCCGCGGTTGAGGACGCGGGTCATCACGGCGCGCCCGAACCAGCCGCGCGGACCGGAGAGCTGACGGGCCAGGGCGAGGCCCACCGGGTCGAGGAGGCGGAGGAGGGGGGAGGGGCGCACGGGGGGAGTGTGCCATGGCGGCGGGGTCGACCTCGATCCCGACCCCGACCTCGACCCCGACCTCGACCCCGACCTCGACCCCGACCTCGACCCCCGCCCCCGCCCCCGCCCCCGCCCGCCTTCCGCCCCTCCCACCTGGACCCCCGGTGAATCACCCGACACGCCGCCCTCGTGACTCCCGGTGCGCGGGCACGCAGGCGGACGGCGGGCGATCACGTACCCAGGGAAAACCCCCGCAGCCGCGCGGATTTGAGCGGAATCAGATGCGCGCGACCGTGGCGCCGGTGACCCGGGTCGGCGGAAACCCCGGCGCGGCCCGCCCGCGGACCCTGGAAACACGGGCCTTCCGTCCAGGCGAAGCGGGGATCCGGCGTTGCACACCAACCGTGCAGTCCCTTCCCCCCGAGGGTTCCATGCGCCTCCGCACCCGCCTCATCTCCATGTCCGCCATCCCGCTGCTGGTGATGGCCGGCCTCTCCCTCGCCGCCATCGCCCGCGAGGCCGGGGCGGTGCGCGAGGCGCGCGAGCAGCAGGAGCTCATCTCCTTCGCCACCCGCAACAGCGCGCTGGTGCACGAGCTGCAGAAGGAGCGCGGCCTCAGCGCCGGCTACGTGGCCTCCCGCGGGATGAAGTTCCAGGCCGACCTCGGGCCGCAGCGGAACGCCACCGACGCGGCCATGGCGACGGTCCAGTCGGCCCTGTCCGGCGCCAGCGGCCTCCCGCCGCGCCACCGCAGCGGCCTGGCCGCCGCCGTAGACGGCGCCGACGCCGCCCGCCGCGCCGCCCGCCCCGGCGTGGACGCCCTCTCCCTCGCGCCGCCCGAGGTCTTCGCCGCCTACACCCGCGCCATCGACGGCCTGCTCACCGAGGTGGAGGCCATCGCCCGCGACGCCTCCGACGCCGAGGTGGTCCGCCTGGCCACCGCCCACACCGCCTTCATGCACGCCAAGGAGGAGACCGGCCGCGAGCGCGCCGCGCTCAACACCGCCTTCTCCGCCGACGCCATGGACGCCGCGCTCCACGCCCGGGTGCTCACCATCGTGGCGCGCCAGCGGGCCTTCCTGGAGCAGTTCCGCGCCACCGCCAACGAGGACGTGCGCGGCCTGGCCGACGCGCTGGACGGCGGCCGCTTCCAGGAGGCGGCCGACCTGCGCGCCCAGGCGCTGCAGCGGGCCACCGCCGGCGGCTTCGGCGTCGACCCGGCCCGCTGGTTCGCCGCCGTCACCGCCCGCATCGACGCCATGAAGGGGGTGGAGGACGCGCTCGCCAGCGATCTCGACGAGCACCTGGCGGCCGTCCACGACCGCGCCCGCACCCGCCTCTGGCTCTACCTCGGCCTGCTGGTGGTGATGCTGGGCCTCTCCCTCTGGGCCGCCCAGCGCAGCGGCCGCTCGCTGCTGCGCCAGATCGACCGGCTCCTCGGCGAGACCGGGCGGTTGCGCCAGGCGGTCCACGACGGCCAGCTGGAGGTGCGCGGCGATCCCACCATCCTCCAGCCCGAGTTCCGCCCCATCGTGGAGGGGCTCAACGAGACCATGGACGCCTTCACCGGCCCCTTCCACGAGTCGGCCGCCATGGTCCGGCGCATCGCCAACGGCGAGCCGCTCCAGCCCATCGCCACCCCCTACCGCGGCGACTTCAACGCGCTGAAGGACAACCTCAACGAGGTGGTGGCCATGGTCCACGCCCGCGGCGCCGAGATCGAGGGGCTGGTCCGGGCCGCCGTGGCCGGCCAGCTCGAGGTGCGCGGCGACGCCACCAAGTTCAAGGGGGCCAACAACCGGGTCATCCAGGGCATCAACGACATGCTCGACGCCCTGGTGGAGCCGCTGGAGGAGGCCTCGGCGGTGGTGGCCGGCATCGGCCGCGGCGAGATCCCGCCCCCCATCACCGCCGAGCACCGCGGCCACTTCAACGACGTGAAGGAGGACCTCAACGCCTGCATCGCGGCGGTGCGGAGCCTGGTGGAGGACGCGGCCCGCCTCTCCGAGGCGGCGGTGGCCGGCCGCCTCGACGCCCGCGCCGACGCCGCGCGCCACCGCGGCGACTTCCGCCGGATCATCGAGGGGGTCAACGCCACCCTCGACGCGCTGGTGACGCCGCTGCGGCAGGCCGCCAGCTGCATGGACCGCATCTCCCGCGGCGACGTGCCCGACGCCATCCAGGAGCCCTGGCAGGGCGACTTCGGCCAGGTGCGGGAGAGCCTCAACACCTGCATGGCGGCCATCAAGGCGCTGGTCTCCGACGCCCAGGCGCTGGCCGCCGGCGCGGTGGAGGGGCGCCTGGCCGCCCGCGCCGACGCCGCCCGCCACCAGGGCGACTTCCGGCTGGTGGTGGAGGGCTTCAACCGGACCCTCGACGCCGTCATCGCGCCGGTGGACGAGGCCACCCGGGTGCTGGAGCAGCTGGCCCGCCGCGACCTCTCGGCCCGCGTGGCCGGGCGCTACGCCGGCGACCACGCCCGCATGACCGGCTCGCTCAACGCCGCCGCCGAGGCCCTCCACGCCGCCCTGGAGCAGGTGGCCGAGGCCGCCGACCAGGTGGCCGGCGCCGCCTCGCAGATCTCCGCCTCCTCCCAGGCGGTGGCGGCCGGCGCCTCGCAGCAGGCCGCCGCCATCGGCGAGACCACCGCCTCGGTCGACGCGGTCTCCGGCGTCACCCGCCAGGCGGCCCAGGGGACGCAGCAGGCCGACACGCTGGCCCAGGCCGCCCGCGCCGCCGCGGTGGAGGGCACCGAGGCGGTCGGCCACATGAAGGGGGCCATGGGGCGCATCCGCGAGAGCGCCGAGGCCACCTCGCAGATCATCCGGGACATCAACGACATCGCCTTCCAGACCAACCTGCTGGCGCTCAACGCCGCCGTCGAGGCGGCCCGCGCCGGCGACGCCGGCCGGGGGTTCGCCGTCGTCGCCGAGGAGGTCCGCAGCCTGGCGCTGCGCTGCAAGGAGGCCGCCCTCAAGACCGAGTCGCTCATCCGCGGCTCGGTCAAGGAGGCCGAGGAGGGCGAGGCCACCTCGCAGCGGGTGGCGCGCCAGCTCGACGAGATCGCCGCCTCGGTGACCGGCGTCACCGAGCGGGTGGGCGCCATCGCCGGCCACACCCGCGAGCAGGCCCGCGGCATCGACCAGGTGACCCAGGCCGTCCGCGAGATGGACAAGGTCACCCAGCAGAACGCCGCCAGCGCCGAGCAGTCGGCGGCGGCCGCCAGCGAGCTCTCCAACCAGGCCGGGCAGCTGGAGGCGCTCCTCGACTCCTTCCACGTGGCCCGCCACGGCCAGGCGCTGCCGGCGGCGGCACGCGCCCCGGCCGCCCTCCGCGCCTAGGCCGACGCCGGGGCGTCCACCGGGATCACCGCCGGCGGCCGCTCCGGCAGCGCCAGCGAGAAGGTGGTGCCCTCCACCCGCCCGGTGGTGAAGGCCACCCGGCCGCCCAGGAGCCGCTCGCCCAGGGCCTTCATGGACCAGGTCCCCTCGCCGCGCCCGGGCCCGCCCTTGGTGGAGAAGTGGCGCTGGAAGATGCGCGGCGCCACCGCCGCGGGGATGGCGCCCGGGTTGTGGACCTCGAAGCGGGCCGCGCCGCCCGCCTCGCGCACCGAGAGCGTCACCACCCCGCCCGCCGGCGTGGCCTCGAAGGCGTTCTTCAGCATGTTGGTGAGGACCCGGGCCAGCAGGAACGGATCGGCCGACACCTGCGCCACCGCCGGGGGCACCACCTCCAGCCGCCGCCCGGCCGCGCAGGGCTGGCGGCGGAAGAAGCGGGCCAGGTCCTCGAGGAGCGCCGCGGTCCCGAGCCGCGCCGGGGCCGGCCGGTAGTCCTCGAAGCTGGTGCGGGAGAGGGCGCGCTGCAGCTGCACCTCGCGCACCAGCCGGTCGGTGATGAGCCGCACGTCGGCGGCCGCCTCGGCCACCTGGCGGGCGTCCAGGCTGTCGGTGGCCTCCGCCGCCGCCACCAGCGCGGTGAGGACGTTGCCGAGGTCGTGGAAGAAGGCCCGCTCCAGGGCGGCGCGGCGCTGCTGCGCCGCGATGTCGGTGAGGGCCACCAGCACCAGCGGCCGCCCCTCCACCGGCAGGGGCACGGCGCGCACCCGCAGGTCGAGATCCACCGTCCCCTCGCCCGCCCGGACCGTCAGGGCGCAGTCGCGCTCCGCCGGCGCGCCGCGCTTGAGGGCCTGCAGCACCGCCAGCACCGCGCCGCAGCTGGCGCAGGCGGTGGCGCAGCCGCACCCGCCCGGCTCCTCCACGGCGTGGACGCAGGCGACCGCCTCGCCGGGGCGCAGCCCCAGCACCGGCCCCGGCTCGGAGAGCCCCATCAGCTCGAGGGCGGTGGTGTTGGCGGCCACGATCTGCCGCCGCTCGTTCACCACCACCACCGCGGTGCCCAGGGTGCGCAGCAGGGCGTCCACCACCGGGCTCACGGCGGACCGGGCCACGTCGGCGTCCAGCGCCTCGCCGCGCGCGCGGCCAGCCGGGGCGAAGCGGGTGGTGCCGTCCTCCACCTCGGCAGGCCAGGCCATGGGTGCCATGCGCCACCTCCGGGATCACGCTACGCCTCCGCCCTCGCCGGGGGGCCGCGCCAGAAGGGCGCACGCCTTCCGGGCGGGTGGCGGCGCCCTCGCCCGGCGGGGTGGAAAGCCGGACGGTGCGTATGCCGGTCTCCACGGTCCGTGCGGCCGCGGGGAGGGGGTGGCCGCGGCGTCACCGGGTGATGGCCCGCGCGGCGCGGCGCGTCAGGGCCCGGCGCGGCGCGGCGCCAGCCAGCCGATCTCCGCCGCGGTGGCGGGCCCCACGCCCAGCTCCGCGGCGGTGGCGGGCAGGCGGCCCGCGCCCGGCGCCAGGGGCACCTCGCCCACCATCAGCTCGGCGCGCGCCTGCGGGTAGCGCGGCGCGCGCTCCGGCTCCACCAGCCCGTCCGGCTCCAGCGCGTGGCCGGCGGCGTCGTACTTGTCGGTGGCGCCGAGGGCGTGGAGCACCTCGTGGAGCACCGCGGTGGCGGCCAGCAGCCCGCCGTCGCCCAGCCCGGCCCGCACCACCGCCACCTCGCCGCCGGCCTCGCCGATCCCCTCGGCGAAGCGCGCCGCCCCGCCGCGCGCCACCAGGTAGACGCGCACGTCGGCCGTGGCCGGGTCGAGGCCGGCCGCCTCGTCGGCGGCCCGGGTGGCGCGCCAGGTCTCGAGGGCGTGGCCGGCCCGCGCCCACCAGCCGTCGCCGGGCGGCGCCACCGGCGGCAGGCGCGCCGGGCCCACCGGGCCGAGCACCTCCACCTCCACCGCCGGCCCGGCGGCCCCCGGCACGTGGCGCGCCCGCTCCTCGCCCAGGCGGGCCGCCACCGCGTCGAGGGCGGCGCGCAGCGAGGCGGCGCTGGCCGGCGGCGCGTCGCCCAGCAGCACCACCGCCACGGCGACCGGGCGGTCCCAGGTGGTGCGCGCCCGGCGGGCCGCCGTGCGGGACCAGGTCCACATGGCCACCACCGCCAGGACCAGCAGGAGGACGGTGACGCGGGTGGCGAGCCGGGGCGCCCGCATGGTCAGGGGGCCCGGGTGGCCGCGGCGGCGGGGACCGGGACCGTCGGCCCGCTGGCGGCGGCGCTCCCGGCCGCCACGCCGGGCTCCGGCTCCCCGGGGGCGGGCGCCGGCGGCATGCGCTGGCGCAGCGACGCCAGGTGCTCCGCCTCGTGGGCGCGCCAGGCGGCCACGCGGCGGCGCAGCTGCTGGCACTTCACCGGGTGCTGGTCGGCCACGTTGTGCTGCTCGTCGGGGTCGCGGGTGAGGTCGAAGAGCTCCTCGCGCCCGCTGGTGGCGTTGTAGACGTACTTGAACCCGTCCTCGCGCACGCCCAGCAGGTAGTCGTCGTTGGCGGCGTAGAAGTAGGCCCGCGGCGGGCGGCCCGGGTCGAACATGCTGCGCCCGTGCCACGAGTCGTCGGCCGGGAGGCCGGCCAGGTCGGTGACGGTGGGGTTGATGTCCACGTGGGCGCCGATGGTCTTGAGGTGGCGCCCCCTCTTCACCAGGCGCGGGCTCCAGACCACCAGCGGCACGTTGACCGCCTCCTGGTAGACGCGCGAGCCGTGGCCCCAGGCCTCGTGGGGGAAGCCGAAGGACTCGCCGTGGTCGCCGGTGATGACCACCAGGGTGTCGTCGGCCAGCTTGCGCGCCCGCAGCCCCTCGAAGAGCCGCCCCAGCTGCCGGTCCACCTCGCGGAGCGTGTTGAGGTACCGCCCCAGGTCGTAGTCGTCGGGGGGCAGGTCCTTGCCGAAGAAGTCGATGAAGGGCTGGTCCGGGCTGGGGTCGTAGGGGTGGTGGGCCTGGATGGTCCAGGCCATCAGGTAGAAGGGCCGGCCCTTCTCCTGGTCGATCCAGCGCAGCATCCCGTCCACCAGGTGGCGGTCCTCGGCGCCCCAGGAGGTCCCGCCGCCGCCCGGGCTCACCTGGTCCCGGTCCCAGATGGTGTCGAAGCCGCGCCGGTCGAGGAACTGGTCCTGGCCCACGTACTCCAGGTCGCCGGTGTGCAGGAAGGCGGTGCGCCGCCCGTGCTCCTTGAAGACCTGGGCCAGGGTCTTCCCGGGCAGGCGCGGGTACTCCACCGTGTACTCGCGCCAGGTCATGTACGGGTAGAGCGACAGCGTGATGGCCGCCATGGCGTTGGAGGTGAGCCCCACGTGGCTGTAGAAGTCGTCGAAGACCAGCGCGTGCCGCGCCTCCTTCACCAGGTTGGGCGTGGTGGCGTACTTCGACCCGTAGAGGCTGAGGTAGCGCGCGCCGGTGGTCTCCAGCACCAGCAGGATCACGTTCCTGGGCGGGGTGCCGGGCAGCACGCGCCGCGCCGCCCGCGGCCGCGCCACCGGCAGCTCGAAGTCCTTGAGGTCCTCCGGGCCGAAGGGGACGTCGAGCGACTCGCCGGCGCCGCCGCGCAGCACCTGGGCGCAGGAGAGCAGGAAGGCCGCGTGGGGGCTCTCGGCGATGAGGTTGTCGGCCCGGTCGCCCCAGCGGCCGGCCAGGGCCGAGCGCGCGTGGACCGTGTCGGCACCGAGGACCAGCGCCAGCCCCGCCAGCCCGGCCAGGGCGCGGCGGCGCGGCCACGGCCGGCTGCGGCGGACCGCGGCCCAGGTGGCCAGGAGCCAGGCGGCCGGCGCCAGCACCAGCCCCGCCACGAAGGGCCCGTCCACGAAGGCGCCGATGGACGAGCGCATGCTGGAGAGGTCGCCCGCCAGGTAGAGCAGCGGGTAGGTGAGGGGCGAGCGCAGGTAGGCGAAGAGCTTGATGCTCACCACGCCGTAGACCACGCTGGCCGCCCCCCAGGCGAGGAGCAGGGCGAAGGCGGCCCGGCGGGCCCGCGGCCAGCGGCCGGTGGCCAGGAGCAGGAGCTGGAAGGCGGCGCCGGTGGCCGCCGCGAAGAGCAGGTCGGCGTGGCTGGAGACGGCGAGGTCGGTGAGCCAGTCGGCCACCGCGCCGGCGCCGGCCTCGGGCAGGCCCCACTGCACGGCCTTGCACAGGAGGAGCGCCGCGCCGAGGAGGAGCGCCGGCCAGAAGGCGGAGGGCGGCCCGCGCGGCGGCGCCGCGGCGGGCGGGGAGGGCGGCGCGGCCTCGTCAGCCATGCGCCGCCCCGGCCAGCAGCCGCGGCAGCTCGCGCCAGCCGGCCAGGGTGATCCCCAGCTCGCCGAGCAGCGCCCGGATGCGGGGGTCGGTCAGGGTGCGGAGCTCCCGCGCTCGATCCTCGTGGTAGACGAAGCGCGCCGCCGGGTCCACGTAGCCGGGGTGGCAGCAGAGCTCGTAGGCCCCCTCCGGGAACTCCTCGCGGAGCATCCGGGAGAGGAAGGCCACGTCCACCTTGTCGGGCTCGGAGACGCCGTGCACCCACTGGCCGTAGAAGCCGCCCTTGTAGGTCACCGGCGGCTCGTCGCGCAGGTGCACGCCGAGCCGGGCCGCCACCTCGCGGAAGATGGGGCGGGCCACCGCGCCGCGGTGGACGTGCTGGTGCGAGTCGAGGTGGGTGGGCGGGGCGCCCACCAGCTCCTGGAAGAGGGCCAGCTGGCGCTCCAGCTCCACGCGGCAGGGGCCGGGCTCGCCGAACTCCACCAGCCGCTCCTCCTCGTTGGTGAAGTTGACGTGCAGCCCCAGCGAGAGGCCGGGCCGGCCCCGCGCCAGCGCCACCGCCTCGCGGGCGCGCGGCGCGTTGACCATCAGGCTGGTGGCGGTGACCACGCCGCGGTCGTGGGCCTCGGCGATGCCGCGGTTGATCCCGTCGCTGTAGCCGAAGTCGTCGGCGTTGACGATGAGGATCCTCATGGCGGCCTCAGAGGGCGATGTCCTTCATGAACCGGGCGGCGACCGCGCCGGCCTCGAGGTGCTCCTCCGCGATGGCCCGGGCGGCGCGGCAGGCCCTGGCGTAGTCGCGCTCGATGACCTCGATGGCGGCCAGCACGTCGTCCATGGTGCGGAAGGCGAAGAGCCCCTCGCCGGTGGGGAGGAACTGCTCGAACCCGGTGGACTGGGCGATGACCGGCTTGCCGGTGGCCAGGTAGCAGGCGTCGCGCTCGGAGAACCAGCCGCTCTGCAGCCGCACGTTCTGGTCCTTGGCCACCGTCCACTCGGCGCGGGAGCCGCGGAAGAGCTCCTGGTAGCCGAAGGGGTCGAGGGAGCGCGTGAGGGGCGAGTCGATGGTCCAGCCGTGCTCCGCGAGGAGCCGCCGCGCCTCGGGGTCGTCCACGTTGAGGAAGGGGGCGAAGCGCACGCCCGGCGCGCGGCGCGGCAGGTCGATGAACTTGAGGAACTCGTGGTGCTTCGACCAGTACCAGGTCTCGCCGTTCCAGACGGCGTCGTGGCCCGACTGCCTCCAGTTGCCGATGGTGGTGTAGGCGGCGGCGGCCGGGTCGAAGGCCATGGGCCAGAGGTCGAGGTCCACCGGCTGGCGGGTCTTGAGGTAGCGGTAGCCGCCGGTGAGCGGCACGCCGCACCCGGGCAGCCCGTAGTTCTCGCCGTAGGTGACGATGGTGTCGTGGGCGTCGAGGACCGCGCGGGTCTTCTCCTTCCCCACCGCCAGCTCCAGCTGGTTGCCCACCGGGTCGGTCTCCACGTAGATCCGCCGCGGGGCGAGCTGGTGGTCCTCGTTGAGGACGGTGGCGCCGCAGACGTTGAGGATGGCGTCGCAGCGCCGGTAGAGGTCGAGGAGCCCGGTCCGCGAGAGCCCATAGCAGGCGTCCTGCCCCTTCCAGAGGGCGCGGTAGGCCCAGCGCGCCGGATCCAGGCCGGCCCGCCCCAGCACCCGCGGCAGGTACTCCACCGCGTAGGCCGGGTCGTCGGTGATGGAGTTGGCGCGCGGATCGTAGGGCCAGGTGGCGTCGTCCTCGACGTACCAGACCTCGTGCCCCAGCTTCGCCAGCCCGCGCAGCCAGTTGAGGTAGAGCCAGGTCTGCCCGCCGAAGGGGCAGCGGCCCATCATGCCCAGCACGACCAGCGTCTTCTTGGGGCTCTCGGGCATCGGTCAGCTCCAGGTGGCCGGGATGGCGTCGGCGTCGTCGCGGACGCTGGGGGTGGCGGTGTGGCGGGCCCAGAGGCGGGCGTAGGCGCCGCCCCGGGCCAGCAGCTCGTCGTGGCTCCCCTGCTCCAGGATCCGGCCGCCGTCGAGCACCACGATGCGGTCGGCCACCCGCGCCGTGGAGAGCCGGTGGGCGATGACGATGGCGGTGCGCCCCCGGAGCAGCGCCTCCACGTTGCGCCAGACCAGCTCCTCGGTGGCCACGTCGAGGGAGCTGGTGGGCTCGTCGAGGAGCACCAGCGGCGTGCGGCGCAGCAGGGCCCGCGCCAGCGCCAGCCGCTGCCGCTGGCCGCCGGAGAGGGTGTGCCCGTCCTCGCCCAGCACGGTGTCGTAGCCCTGCGGCAGGGCGCGGATGAACTCGTCGGCCTCGGCCTGGCGCGCCGCGGCCTCCACCGCGGCCCGGTCCGCCGCGGCGTCGCCGAAGGCGATGTTCTCCGCCACGGTGGAGTGGAAGAGGATGGGCTCCTGCAGCATCAGGGTGGCCTGCTGCCGCAGCGAGCGCAGCGTCACCTCGCGCAGGTCGTGGCCGTCCACCAGCACGCGCCCCTTCTGCGGGTCGAAGAAGCGCAGCGCCAGGCCGGCCAGCGTGCTCTTGCCGGCCCCGGTCTTGCCCACCAGCGCCACCCGCTCCCCCGGGGCGATGCGCAGCGAGACGCCGTCGAGCACCGGCCGGTCGCCCTCGTAGCCGAAGGTGACGTCCTCCAGCACCACCTCGCCGCGCACCGGCGGCAGCGGCCGGGCCCCCGGCGCGTCGCGGATGTCCGGCTCCACGTCCAGCACCGCGAAGACCCGGTCCAGGCCGGCGCGGGAGGCCGCCAGCTCCGCCAGGTTGTGGCTGATGGACTGGATGGGCTGGTACATGTCGCGGAGGTAGGAGAGGAAGATGGTGAGGGCGCCGATGGTGAGGGTGCCGTCGAGGACGTGGCGGGCCCCCAGCCACACCAGCGCGGCGGTGCCGATGGCCAGGATCGACTCGACCACCAGGGCGAAGAGGCTCTCCGAGCTGTAGAGGCGCAGCGAGAGGGCCAGGCTGCGCTCGCTGCCGCGGCGGAAGCGCTCCACCGCCTCGTCCTCGCGGCCGTAGGCCTGCACCAGCTTGACCGCGCCGATGGCGGTGCCGGCGGCGCTGTAGAGGTCGCTCTCGGCCTGGCGGGCCTCGGCGGCCCGATCGGTGATGCGGCCGGTGAGGTGGCGGATGGCGAGGAAGAGCGGGGGCACCACCAGCACCGAGACGCAGGCCAGCTGCCAGTCCACCCGGAGCATCACCCAGAACATGGCCACCAGGGTGGTGGCGGCGCTCACCAGCGGCAGGAGGCCGTTCATCACCATCGACTGGACGCAGAAGGTGTCCGACATGACCCGGAAGAGCAGGTCGCCGGTCTGCTGCCGGGTGTGGAAGGCCAGCGAGAGCTTCTGCAGGTGGGCGTAGAGCTCGGTGCGCAGGTCGTTGACCATGCGCTGGCCGATGCCGATGGTGACGTAGTTGGCCGCCAGCGTGGTGGCGCCGCGCGCCAGCGTCACCGCCACGATGGCCAGCGCCGAGAGGCCGAGCAGCCAGGGGGCCGCCACGCCGGCGAGGAAGGGCGCCAGCGGCGCCGGCAGCGGGCGGCCGGAGAGCACCACGTCCAGCACCACCGCCAGCGGCAGCGGCTTGGCCAGGTCGAGGAGGATGCCCAGCCCGGTCAGCCCCAGGCCGCCGGCGAACGGCGCCCGGTGCGGGCGCAGGTAGCCGAGGACGCGGAGGACCAGGGTGCGCTTGGCTGGCTGAGGCGATGCCACGGCGCCCCGTCAGTTGGCCACGGGCGCGGCGCCGGAGGCCTCGCCGCCGGCCGGCTTCCGGAGGGCGGTGGGGTGGCCCACCACCGTCATGCCCAGCTCCTCGGCCACGGTGAGCACGCTGGCCATGGCCACCCGCTGGAGCTTCACGAAGGAGGAGCCCATGAACCAGGCCAGCACCGCCGCCGGCAGGAGGGACCAGGCCTCCCAGCCCGGCTCCAGCAGGTAGACCCAGAGCGCCAGGTAGCCGAGCAGGCCGAGGAACACCCAGGTGGCCACCGCGGCCAGCCGGCGGGTGCGCACCCGGGTGAGCCGCTTGCCGGCGCCGTGCTCCTCGGTGACGGTGGCCAGCTCCAGGCTCCACCAGCGGGTGCCGCGGAAGGTGAGGTCGGTGGCCTCCCAGCCGGAGTCGACCTTGAGGTTGGCCCCCTCGGCGCGGGCGAAGGCCACCAGCCGCTCCAGCAGCGTCTCGCGCCCGGTGCCGTTCTCGCTCCACAGGTCGAGCTGGGTGCGCAGCAGCAGCGGCCCGACCCGCTCGCGCCAGCGGCGGGCGTTGGCGTAGATGGCGTCGGAGAGGTGCTTGGTGCGGAAGCGGGCCTGGTAGCGGGCCCAGCCGCGCGCCACCGGCTGCGCCACGTGCATGGCGGCGATGAGCCAGCGGCTCCACCAGCGGCGCTGGTGCTCCTCCGGCGTGGCCTGGCCGGCCACCGCGTAGGCCACCCCCAGGGTGACGAGGATCATGTTGGCCGGGACGAAGATCAGCGGGTTGCCCAGCTCGTTCCAGACCGTCCAGCTGTGGAAGAGCCAGACCGACGGCTCGGCCACCAGCGCCGTGCCCAGGATGGCCAGGATGGTGATCCACCACTCCAGCGAGGTGCAGAGCAGCGGCCACCAGACCTGGGGCGGGCTGTAGATGGTCTGGAACATCCCCGAGGCGAAGGGGCCGAAGTGGATGACCGGGTCGCCCAGCTTCACGCCCACGCCGGCGCGGGTGTAGATGCGGCCGCGCCAGGAGAGGTTGGCCTGGAACCCCTGGAACTTCTCGGGGTGCTTGCGCTTGAGGAGCGCCTCGGCCTCGCCGTAGCCGCGCTGCTGCTTCAGGTAGGCCTTCACGGTGGCGCGGCGGTGGTGCCAGACCATGGCGGCCGGGCTGTAGACGATGACGTCGCCCTGCTCCTGGAGGCGCCAGCACACGTCCACGTCGTCGCCGGCCTTGGTGTAGAGCGGGTCGAAGCCGCCGATGGCGCGGAGCCGGTCGGCCCAGAAGGCCATGTTGCAGCCGGGGATGTGCTCGGCCACGTGGTCGTCGATGAGGATGTGGGCCGGCGTCCCCGGGCTGGCCGAGACGCAGGCGGCCACCGGGCCGTCGTGGGTGGGCAGCAGGTTGGGGCCGCCCACCGCCGAGGCGTCGTGCTCCAGCAGCGTGGCCACCAGGAAGTAGAGCCAGTCCTCGTCGGCGAAGCAGTCGTCGTCGGTGTAGGCGATGATCTCGCCGCGGGCGAGATCCATGCCGGTGTTGCGGGCCACCGAGAGGCCGCGGTTGGGCTGGGCGTGGTAGCGGATGTACGGGTAGCGCGCCGCGATCTGGGGCACCGAGTCGGTGGACCCGTCGTTGACCAGCACCACCTCGTAGTCGGGGTAGTTGAGCTTCTCGAGGGAGCGCAGGCAGCCGTCGAGGGTCTTCGAGCCGTTGTAGGTGCAGACCACCACCGAGACCTTGGGGGCGCGCGGCAGCGGCGGCAGCGGGCTCCGCGCCCGGAAGACCCTCGACACCGTCTCGAAGGCCTGCTTGGGCTGGCGGTCGCGGGTCACCAGGCCGAAGGCCCAGTCGGTGATGGGGTGGCCGCCGGTGAACCAGTCGTCGGTGTAGGAGAAGACGCAGGTGCCGGCCAGGCCGGCCCGGAAGACCTCCTCCAGGTGCATGCCGACCATGTCGGCCTGGCCCGCCTCGCCGTGGCGGATCGAGTCGATGCCGTACTCGCCGAGCAGCATCGGCTTCTCGTCGGCCTGGTTCTGCAGGCGGCCGAGGTAGGCGCGGAAGCGCTCCCGGTCGTGCAGGTACACGTTCATCGTGTAGAAGTCGACGGTGCGCGGGTGCAGGTACTCGGTGGGCGGGAAGCTGGCGAAGGTGACCAGCGCCTCGGGGTCCTCGGCCCGCGCGATGGCCACCAGCTCCTCGATGAAGCGCTCCACCTGCCTGTGGCCCGACCAGCGGGCCACGTCGGGCGGGATCTCGTTGGCGACGCTGTAGGCGAAGACCGCCGGGTGGCCGGCGCAGGCCCGCACCGTCTGGCGCACCGCCGTGCGGCCGGTCTCCTTGTCGGCCTCGTCGTCGAGGAAGCAGCGGTGCTTCGACCAGGGGATGTCGATGAGCACCTTGAGGCCGGCCGCCTGTGCGGCGTCGAGGAGCGAGCGCGGCGGCGCGTGGTAGAGCCGGATGGTGTTGGCGCCGAGGGCGCGGAGCTGCTCGAAGTCGCGGGCCAGCTGCGCCGGCTCGGGCAGGTGGTGCCCCTCGGCGTTGGGGGCGAAGGGGCCGTAGGTGACGCCCTTGACCCAGAACTTCTCGTCGCCGAGCCGGAAGAACTTCCCGTCGACGCGGACCCGCGGCGGTCCGGCCGGGGCGGGGGTTGCGGGCGAGGTGGGTGAGGCAGTGGTCACGTGGAGCCGCGCTCCTGGCGGCCGAGGGGGCTGGGGCTGTCGCGCCGGCGGTGGCGGTGGTCCGGGGCCGGTGGGGGGTGGCCTGCCCGGGACGCGCGGAGACTACCCCAGCCGCGGGCTCCGCACCCGACGACCAGGGACCAGGCAGCCTACACCCTTTCGGGGGTCGCTGTCTGCCCGCCGCCCGTTCACCCTCCACCCGGCGGACGGTGGAGGGCGGCGCGGCATTCACGGCGCCGGATCCCCGGGGCGTCAGGCCCGTGGACGGCCGCGCAGCCAGGCCGCCAGCGCCTGGTCGGTGGCCCGCACGTGCCGGTCGAGCCAGGCCACCAGCTCGCGGCCGGTGACGGCGGCCAGGTGCGCCGAGAGGCCCTGGCGCGCGAAGCGCATGGTCAGGTCCTGGAGCGTGGCGCGGAAGCCGGCGTGCTCCCGCTCGTGGGCCGGCAGGTCCGGGTAGCCGGCGGCGCGCATGAAGTCCTCCTCGGCCTCGAAGTGCGTCAGCGCGTAGCCCGAGAGGAACCCCAGCGTGTCGAGGACCTGGCCCTCGCCCTCGCCGCGGTCGGCGGCGCCGAGGAAGGCCGCCGCGCGGGCGAAGAGCTCCTGGTGCTGCGCGTCGATGTGCGCGACGCCGATCTCCAGCTCCCTGGACCAGGCCACCGTCATGCCACGCCCTCCGGTTTGCGCAGAGCCCTAGCACGCTCCGCCCGGAGGGGTCACCCACGCACGGTGGAATCCGGCGCGGCGCCTCGCCGCGGCGTCCCGGCGGGCGCTCGCCCCGTCCCGTCAGAGCCGGTAGCGGAGCAGGTGGATCTCCAGCGGCCCGTTCCAGAGCCGGTGGTCGATCTCGGCCTTCCGGCCGATGGCCTTCTGCAGCAGCGGGTTGCCGGAGAGGACCACCGCGCTCCAGCCGGCGTGGCGCGCCAGCATCTCGGCGATCCCGCGGTAGAACCCCTCCTGCTTGCGCTCGGCGGTCTTCTGGGCGGCGCGATCGGCCCCCTCGGCCTCGCCCATCATGCGATCGCCGTAGGGCGGGTTCATGCAGATGAGCCCGCGCTCGAAGCGGGGCTCGAGGTCGCGCGCGTCGGCCTGCTCGATGGTGAGGTCGCCGGTGACGCCGGCCAGGTGGGCGTTGTGGCGGCAGGCCTCGATGGCCTTGGGGTGCATGTCGCCGGCCACGATGGGCGCCGGCGCCGCCGGCAGCGCCTCGGCGCGGGCCTGGGCCTTGAGCTTGTCCCAGCGCGACTGCAGCTCGGTGCGATAGCAGGGCCAGCGCTGGAAGGCGAAGGCGCGGTCCAGCCCGGGGGCGATGCGGCGCGCCCGCAGGGCGTGCTCGATGGGCAGCGTCCCGGAGCCGCACAGCGGATCGACGAAGGGCTCGGCGGGCTCGACGCGGCCGAGGAGCAGCACCGCCGCCGCCAGCGTCTCCTTGAGCGGGGCCACCGTGGTGCTGACGCGCCAGCCGCGCCGGTGGAGCGGCTCGCCGGCCAGGTCGAGGGAGAGGGTGGCCTGGCCGCCCTCCAGGTGGAGCACGATGGGCACGTCGGGATCGCGCGTGTCCACGTCGGGGCGGGCGCCCAGCTTGTCGCGCAGCACGTCCACCACGGCGTCCTTGACCTTCAGGGCCGCGAAGCCGGTGTGGGTGAGGCCCGGCGCCGCGCCGGTGGCCTCCACCGCCAGGGTGGTGCGCTCGGTGAGCCAGGCGGGCCAGTCGACGGCCCGGGCCCCCTCGTAGAGGTCCTCGGCCGAGCCGACCGGGAAGGTGGCCAGCTCCAGCAGCACGCGCATGGCGGTGCGCGACCAGAGGCAGGCCTTGGCGGCGTGGTCGAGGCGCCCCTCGAAGTGGACGCCGCCGCGGCCGCCGCGCACGGCCGGGAGCTTGAGGCCCGCGAGCTCGGCGCGCAGCGCGCCCTCGGTGCCCTTGGAGCAGGTGGCGAAGAAGCGCATCAGGCGCCGCCGTACGGTCCCGGCGAGGGGGTGTGGGCCGGCTGTGGCTCGGGTGCCGGCGGCCCGCCCACCACCGCCAGGCACATGGAGCCCTTGGCGGTGCGCTTGGCCTCGTACATCAGCTCGTCGGCGCGCGCCATCATCTGGTCGATGGAGGCGGGCGGGTCGAGGAAGGTGGCGCCGCCCACCGAGAAGCCGACCTTCCAGCCGTGGCGCTCCATGGCCTCGCCCAGGGTGGCGCGCAGGCGCATCAGCAGGAGGCGCGCGGTCTCGCCGTCGGTCTCGGGGAGCAGCAGGGCGAACTCGTCGCCGCCCAGGCGCGCCACCGCGTCCACGGCGCGGGTGGAGCCGCGCAGCGTCTGGGCCACGGTGACCAGGAGCTGGTCGCCCTCGGCGTGGCCCAGGGCGTCGTTGACGTACTTGAAGTCGTCGGCGTCCACGTAGGCCAGGGTGATGGCGCGGGCGTGGCGGCGGCAGCGCTCCAGCTCCAGCTCGGCCGCCTCGAAGAAGGCGCGCCGGTTGGCCACGCCGGTGAGGGCGTCGGTGCGGGCCAGCAGCTGCTCGCCCTCCAGGCGGGCGCGGAAGCCGGAGAGGAGCAGCACCACCGCCAGGTAGACCCCCACCTGCACCAGCAGGTTCCAGGCCACCACCGCGCTGGCCGGCGGGGCGCCCTGGCGCGCCCACAGGTCGGCGGTGATGGAGAGGATGGCGGCGGAGATCGAGAGGGCCACCCCGGTCCCCAGGCCGGCCAGCCAGGTGCCGAAGGCGATGGGGGCCAGGTAGAGGAGCGTGAAGTGCACCTCGGTGCCGGTGATGGCGTCGCCCAGCGCCACGCAGAGGATCATCCCGAAGGAGATGGCCAGCACGCCGGCGCGGGTGAGCACCCCGACGGCCATGCCGCCGCCCTCGCCGCGGGCCCCGGGCGCTGCGGCCGGGTCGGCGGGGGGGGCCGGGGCGGGCGGGGCGCCGGGGGCGGCGCGATCTGGGGGCGAGGCGGGCACGGTGGTGGCGAACCCATCCACTCACGACATCGGCGTGTAGGCTGTCAAGCGCCGATCAGCGCGCGGCGACGACCTCGACGCGCCGGTTGGCGGCGCGGCCACGCACCGTGAAGTTGGGCAGGATGGGCGCCTCGGCGCCGCGGCCGGCCGCGCTGAGCCGCCCCGGCTCCACGCCCAGGTCCACCAGGCGCCGCTCGGCGGCCCGGGCCATGTCGGTGGAGAGGCGGGCGTCGAGGGCCGGATCGCCGGCCGCGTCCACGAACCCCTCCAGCCGGACGTGGAGCCCCGGCGCGGCGGCCAGCACCAACGCCAGGTCGGCCAGCCCGCCGTCGCGGCCGAGCTCGGCGGTGCGGCCGGCGAAGGCCACGTCGTCGAGCACCAGCCGGCCGCCCTCGGCCAGCCGCCGGGCCCACTCGCGCTGGCGCGGGGTGTGGAGCTGGGCGCGGGGCGCGGCGGCGGGGGCCGGGCGCGGCTCGGGGCGGGGCGGCTCGGCGCGGGCCGGCGCCGGCGCCAGCGGGAGTCGCAGCTCGACGGCGGCGGCCCGCAGGGCGTCGCGCCGGTGGCGCGGGAAGCAGGCGCGGCCGCCGGGGGCGCCCAGCCGCTCGAGCATGGGCCGGGCCCGCTCCAGCACCGCCCGCCGCACCGCCGCCTCCAGCGGCTCGCCGGGCAGCGGGCCCACCGCGGCGGTGGCCGAGAAGAGCAGGTCGCGCTGGCCGGCCAGCGCCAGGCGCACCGTCACCAGGAGCGGGCCGCCCCGCTCGTGCAGGCGCCCCTCCACCGTGCCGTGCAGCGCCGCGTCGGCGCCCAGCAGCTCGGCCAGCTCCAGCGCGGTGGCGCCGGAGACCCCCTCGGCCAGCTCCAGCGGCGTGTCCTCGAAGAGGGCGCGCAGCACCTCCACCGGCAGCACCGCGGTGCGGCCCGGATCGACCGCGGCGAGGAGGGCGCGGGTGGCGGCGCCGGCGGCCGGCGGGGCGTCGGAGGCGTTCTCGAAGGGCGCCACCACCAGGCAGCGCACCCGCGCCAGCTCCGCCTCGCGCAGGATCTCGCCGGGCGCGCCGGCCTCGCCGCCGGGGGCGGGGCGGGCGGCGGCGCAGGCCGAGGCGAGGGCCAGCGCCGCCAGGGCGGCGACAGGTGCCAGGGGCGGGCGCATGGACGCATGCTACCCCGCGACAACCCGCCCCGGCGACCCTTCCGGGGACCGTGTTCGGGTGACACCGTCACGGTTCCGTTGCAGACCCTCCGCACCCCTGTCACGGTGGTGTGAGGGAGATGCCGCCGTGACCACCGTCCTCCTCGTCGACGACGAGCGCGATCTCCTCTCCGTGCTCGACTTCAACCTCCGCGCCGCCGGCTTCGAGACCATCCTCGCCACCCGCGGCGAGGAGGCCCTGCTGGCCCTCAAGCGCCGCGTCCCCGACCTCGTCCTCCTCGACCTCATGCTGCCGGACATCCCGGGCACCGAGGTCTGCCGGCGCATCAAGTCCGAGGCGCGCACCCGCCACGTGCCGGTGGTGATGCTCACCGCCAAGGGCGAGGAGGTGGACCGGGTGGTGGGCTTCGAGCTGGGGGCCGACGACTACGTCACCAAGCCCTTCTCGGTGCGCGAGCTGGTGCTGCGCCTCAAGGCCATCCTGCGCCGCGCCGGGACCGGCCGCCCGGCCGAGCCGGCCCGCGAGCTGGTCGGCCCCATCCGCGTGGACGTGGAGGCGCACCGGGTCTTCGTGGACGGCGCCGAGGTGGTGCTGACGCCCCTGGAGTTCAAGCTCCTCTCCACCTTCATGCTCCGCCTCGGGCGCGTGCAGTCGCGCGAGCAGCTCCTCGAGGACGTCTGGGAGATGTCGCCCGAGGTGGAGACCCGCACCGTCGACACCCACGTGAAGCGGCTGCGCGAGAAGCTGGGGAGCGGCCGGGAGCTGCTGGAGACGGTGCGCGGCGTGGGCTACCGGCTGGTCGACCCGGCCGAGCAGGGGCAGGGGTGAGCGTGGCCTCCCTCGGGCGCACCCCGGTCACGGCCGCCATCCAGGCCCTGCGCACCGAGCTGGCGGGCGGCCCGCGCGCCGACCTGGGGCGCGACGTGGCGGAGCTCTCGGCCCTGCTGCTGGAGCGCGAGCTGCGCCGCTTCGCCGACGTGCGCGATCCGGCCGAGCAGGAGCTGCTCTCGGGCCTGCCCGACGCCGCCGCCATCGTGGCCAAGGACGGCCTGATCCGGGTCTGCAACGCCGCCTTCGACGCGCTGGCGGCCGGCGGCCGCGCCGCGGGGATGTCGCCGCTCGAGGTGACCCGCCACGCCGAGCTCTCCGAGGCGGTCAAGCGGGCCCTGGAGGGGACGGCGCGGCGCATGGACGTGGAGCTGCCCCGCCGGGCGCTCTCGGTGCAGCTCACGCCGCTGCTGCGCGGCGAGGTGCTGCTGCTCTGCCGCGACGTCACCGAGGAGAAGCGGGCCGCCGCCACCCGGCGCGACTTCGTGGCCAACGCCTCCCACGAGCTGCGCACGCCGGTGGCCGCCATCCGCGGCGCCGCCGAGACCCTCCTCGACGGCGCCCTGGCCGATCCGGCCGCGGCCCGCGGCTTCGTGGAGATCGTCCACCGCCAGGCCGAGCGCCTCTCCCGCCTCACCCAGGACCTCCTCGACCTCTCGCGCCTGGAGTCGCGCCAGGTGCGCTTCGAGCCCGGGGCGGTGGAGCTCGCGGCGCTGGTGCGGGGCGTGCTCGAGCTGCACGGGCCGGCCGCCGCGAAGAAGGGGCTGGCCCTCGCCGCCGACGCCGAGGACGGGCTGGTGGCCCGCGCCGACGCCCGCGCCCTGGAGCAGGTGGTGGTCAACCTGGTGGACAACGCGGTGAAGTACACCTCCACGGGCGGCGTGAGGGTCTGCGCCTTCGCCGAGGGCGACGACGCGGTCCTCACCGTGACCGACACCGGCCAGGGGATCGAGCCGCACCACCTGGCGCGCATCTTCGAGCGCTTCTACCGGGTGGACGCCGGCCGGGCCCGCGAGGCGGGCGGCACCGGCCTGGGCCTCGCCATCGCCAAGCACCTGGTGCAGGGCATGGGCGGCGAGATCACCGTGCAGAGCGGCGCCGAGGGGACCACCTTCCGCGTGCGGCTGCCCCGCGCCGCCGGCGCGCGCTGAGCCCGGCGGGCGCCGTGGCGGCGCCCCGCCCCGTGACGCCTTCACCGAGTCGTCACGACCGCGCCGCACGCGCGCCACGGCCAGCCCCGAGAACGGTGGCACACCGAGCAGCCGCTCGGACCACCACTCACGAAGGGGCCGCACCACCATGTCCATCCGCCTCATCGCCGCGCTCGCCGCGCTGGCCCTCGCTCCTGTCGCGCTGGCCGAGGAGGCCGCCGCCTCCGCCTCCACCAGCGCCGACGAGAAGATCGCCGCCCTCGAGGGCAAGCTCGAGTCGCTCACCGAGCAGTACGCCGAGACCAGGGGCGACGTCGCCAGCCTGAAGAAGCTCAAGTTCTCCGGGTACGTCCAGACCCGCTGGGCCTGGCAGGAGGCCGCCAGCTACAACGCCTCCGCCGGCGCCACCACCCCCGCCGCCCCGGACCGCAACGGCTTCCACATCCGCCGCGGCCGCTTCAAGGCGGTCTACGGCGGCGACCTGGCCGACTACGTCCTCCAGGTCGACGTGATCCCGGCCGGCCTCTCCATCAAGGAGGGCTACGCCTCGGTGAAGCTCCCCTGGGGCCTGGCCCTCGACGCCGGCCTGCAGCTCCTGCCCTTCGGCTACGAGGTCCTCGGCCGCTCCTCCTCCGACCTCGACACGCTGGAGCGCTCCCGCGCCACCCGCGCCTTCCTCAACGGCGAGTACGACCTGGGCGTGGCCCTGCGCGGCAAGGCCTCGGTGGTCAACTTCAAGGTCGGCCTCTTCAACGGCAACGGCGTCGACTCGGGCCAGGCGGGCCGCGACAACGACCAGCTCAAGGACGTCATCGGCCGCGCCTGGGTGGACTACGGCGTGGTCACCGCCGGCCTCTCCGGCTGGTACGGCAAGACCCGCAACTACGCCCGCGCCGACGACAAGGTCTACGACCGCAACCGCGTCGGCGCCGACGTCCAGGCGTTCCTCGACCTGCTGCCCATCGGCGGCACCGCCCTCAAGGGCGAATGGATCTGGGGCCACACCACCATCGGCAACAACAGCGGCAACGCCGGCGCCGGCGGCAACCTGCCGGGCCTGACCTCCGCCGCCCCCGTCCCGACCGGCTCCGGCTGGTACGTCACGCTGGTCCAGAACGTCGCCGACCCCTACCAGCTGGCCGTCCGCTACGAGCAGTACAGGCCGAACCACACGGTGGACATCAGCGCCCCTGGCAGCACCACCGTGAAGGTCCAGCAGGAGCTGCAGGTCGCCGCCCACTGGTTCATCGGCGGCAACTACAAGCTCACCGCCGCCTGGTGGCACCCCATGAACGGCGAGAAGGGCGCGGCCGCCGCCTCGGATCCGAAGCAGGACCAGTTCCTCGTCCAGGCCCAGGCCAAGTTCTAGCCCCGCCGGGGGGGCGGCGCGCGTGACGCGTTCACGCCGTTGTCACACGGGCGCCGTGCGCCCGTCACCGCGCCGCCGCACCCTCCAGCCAACATCGCTCAAGGAGATCGACCCATGAAGCGCCTCGTCCTCGTCCTCGTCCTCGCCGTCGCCGCCGCGCTCGCGCTGGCCCCGGCCCTCGCCTCCGCCGCCGTCACCGTCAAGGGCTCCGACACCATGGTCATCCTGGCCCAGCGCTGGGCCGAGACCTACATGAAGAAGAGCGCCGGCAAGAAGGTCCAGGTCACCGGCGGCGGCTCGGGCACCGGCATCGCCGCCCTCATCAACGGCACCACCGACATCGCCAACTCCTCCCGCGCCATCAAGCCCGACGAGTCCGCCAAGGTCCGCGACCGCTTCAGCGTCCTGCCGGCCGAGACCGCCGTGGCCAAGGACGGCGTGGCCATCTACGTCAACGAGGCCAACCCGATCAGCCAGCTCACCGTCGAGCAGCTCTACGGCATCTACACGGGCGACGTGACCAACTGGAAGCAGGTGGGCGGCGCCGACGCGCCCATCGTCCTCTACTCCCGGGAGAACTCCTCCGGCACCTACGTCTTCTTCAAGGAGCACGTCCTCAAGGGCGACGACTTCGCCGCCGCCGCCCAGACGCTGCCCGGCACCGCCGCGGTGGTGAACGCCGTGTCCCGGGAGAAGAAGGGCATCGGCTACGGCGGCGCCGCCTACGCCAAGGGCGTCAAGGAGGTGAAGGTGGTCGGCAAGGACGGCCAGGGCTGGCTGCCGAGCGCCGAGAACGTGAAGGCCGGCACCTACCCCCTGTCGCGGCCCCTCTTCATGTACACGCGCGGCAAGGCGTCGGGCGAGGCCAAGGACTTCCTGGAGTTCTGCCTCTCCGCCGAGGGCCAGTCCATCGTCACCCAGGTGGGGTACTTCCCCATCAGGTGACGCCGTCACCCGTCCGTCACAGAGCCGCCACGGGCATGCCACCTCCCGGTGAGAGAACCATGCCCGTGACGGCCACCACCAACATGCTGGGGACGGCGGACGGCTCCCCACTCGCCATCCGGCGGCGGCAGCTCCAGGAAGGGGCCATCGAGCTCGGCATCACGCTCGTGGCCCTCACCGGGATCGCCGCCGTCGTCCTGATCTTCGTCTTCGTCGCCCGCGAGGCGCTGCCGCTCTTCACCAACCCGGACCTCGCCAAGGAGACCGACCTCGGGCGGATGTTCCTGCCCCAGGTCTGGCGGCCGGGCCGGCCGGCCACCTTCACCTGGCAGCCGGTGGGCAACATCCCGAAGTACTCGATGATCCCGCTCTTCGTCGGCACCTTGAAGGTCACCGCGGTGGCCATGCTGGTGGCGGTGCCGGTGGGGATCGCGGCGGCGGTTTTCTCCTCCGAGTTCGCGCCGCCGCGCCTCCGCGAGATCCTGAAGCCGGTCATCGAGCTGCTGGCCGGCATCCCCTCGGTGGTGCTGGGCTTCTTCGCCCTGGTGGTGCTGGCCACCTGGCTGCAGGACGCCTTCGGCTTCACCTCCCGCCTCAACGCCGTGGGCGCCGGCCTGGCGCTGGCCCTCACCATCATCCCGGTGGTCTTCACCGTCTCGGAGGACGCCCTCACCGCGGTGCCGCGGGCCTACCGCGAGGCCTCGCTGGCGCTCGGCGCCACCCGCTGGGAGACCGCCTTCCGCGTGGTCCTCCCGGCCGCCGCGCCGGGCGTGCTGGCCGCGGTGGTCCTCGGCTTCGGCCGCGCCATCGGCGAGACCATGATCGTGCTGATGGCCTCGGGCAACGCCGCCACCACCACCTGGTCCTTCGGCGACTCCATCCGCACCCTGCCCGCCACGGTGGCCGCCGAGATGGGCGAGGTGGTCTTCGGCGGCGGCCACTACGCCGTGCTCTTCTTCATCGGCATCGAGCTCTTCGTCTTCACCTTCGTCCTCAACAGCCTGGCCGCCGTGGTGGTCCGCCGGCTGGTGCGCCGCATGTCCGGGAGCGCCGCGTGAGCCTGGCCACGCGCAAGGCCGTCGGCGCCGGGCTCACCGGCCTGACCGGCGCCGCCGCCTTCCTGGTGGTGGCCATGCTGGGCTTCATCCTCTGGGACGTGGTGGCGGGGGGCTGGACCCGGATCTCCCTGGAGTTCGTCGCCGGCGCGCCCACCGAGGGCATGACCGAGGGCGGCATCTTCCCGGCCATCTACGGCACGGCGGTGCTGACGCTCCTCATGACCCTGGCGGTCATGCCGGTGGGCGTGGCCACCGCCATCTACCTCCACGAGTACGCGCCCAAGGACTCCCGCCTGGCCGGGCTGGTGCGCATCGCGGTCCAGAACCTGGCCGGCGTCCCCTCCATCGTCTTCGGCCTCTTCGGCCTGGGCTTCTTCATCCAGTTCGTGGGGCGCGGCCTGGATCGGGCCCTCTCGCCCGAGGGGCAGCTCCACTACGGCCAGCCGGCCCTGCTCTGGGCGGCCCTCACCCTGGCGGTGCTGACGCTGCCGGTGGTGATCGTCTCCACCGAGGAGGCGCTGCGGGCGGTGCCGCGCGACTGGCGCGACGCCTCGCTGGCGCTGGGCGCCACCAGGTCGCAGACGCTGGCGCGGGTGATCCTGCCCTCCGCGGTCCCGGGCATCCTCACCGGCGCCATCCTGGCGGTGGCCCGCGGTGCCGGCGAGGTGGCCCCCATCCTCTTCACCGGGGTGGCCTACTTCCTGCCGGACCTGCCGGGCAGCGTCTTCTCCCAGTTCATGCACCTCGGCTACCACGTCTACGTGCTGGCCACCCAGTCCACCGACGTGGAGGCCACCAAGCCGCTCCTCTACGGCACGGTGCTGGTGCTCCTCTCGCTCACCTTCCTCCTCAACCTCGTCGCCATCGTGCTGCGCCTCCGCACCCGCCGCGCCGCCGCCGGCGCGTGAGCCCCCCGCCATGTCACCCGAGACCGCCACCGCCTCGACGGCCCAGCCCGGGCCGGCCCCCGCCCGCCCCAAGATGGAGGCCAGGAAGCTGCAGATCGCCTACGGCGAGAAGATCGCCGTGAAGGGGGTGGACCTGGTCCTCCCCGAGCACCAGGTCACCGCGCTCATCGGCCCCTCGGGCTGCGGCAAGTCCACCTTCCTGCGCGCGCTCAACCGGATGAACGACCTCATCCCGGGCGCCGCCATGAAGGGCGACGTGCTCCTCGACGGGCACAGCGTCCTCGATGGCCGCCTCGACGTGGTCGACCTGCGCCGCCGGGTGGGGATGGTCTTCCAGAGGTCCAACCCCTTCCCCAAGTCGATCTACGAGAACGTGGCCTACGGGCTCCGGGTGGCCGGCCGCAAGGACAAGGCCTTCCTCGACGAGCGGGTGGAGCGCTCCCTCCAGGGCGGCGCCCTCTGGGACGAGGTGAAGGACCGGCTCCACGAGAGCGCCCTGGGGCTCTCCGGCGGCCAGCAGCAGCGGCTCTGCATCGCCCGCGCGCTGGCGGTGGAGCCGGAGGTGCTGCTGATGGACGAGCCGGCCAGCGCCCTCGACCCCATCGCCACCGCCAAGATCGAGGACCTGATCCACGAGCTGAAGGACCGCTACACCATCGCCATCGTCACCCACAACATGCAGCAGGCGGCCCGGGTCTCGGACCAGACCGCCTTCTTCTACATGGGCGACCTGATCGAGGTGGGCCCCACCGAGCAGATCTTCACCAACCCGCGCGAGGCGCGGACCGAGGACTACGTCACCGGCAAGTTCGGGTAGGCTCGCCCTCGTGACCGGACCCCACATGGCCAAGACGCACACCGACAAGACCTACGAGGCCGAGCTCAGGACGCTGCGCGAGCAGCTGCTGGAGATGGGCGGCCTGGTGGAGACCGCCATCTCCCAGAGCGTGCGCGCCGTGGTCGAGCGCGACGGCTCCCTCGCCGAGCAGGTGAAGGTGCGGGACCGGGTCATCAACCGGATGGAGGTGGCCATCGACCAGGCCTGCCGCCGGGTGCTGGCGCTGCGCCAGCCGGCCGCCTCCGACCTGCGCTTCATCACCACCGCGCTCAAGATCGTCACCGACCTGGAGCGCATGGGCGACCTGGCGGTGAACATCGCCGAGCGGGCCGCCGACCTGGCCCAGGCCGCGCCGCTGGGGCCCCAGCACGACCTGGGGCGGCTGGCCGCGCTCTCCGAGGCCCAGCTCAAGAAGGCGCTCGACGCCTTCGTCACCGGCAACGCCGAGCTGGCCGAGGAGGTCATGGCCGGCGACGACCACCTCGACGCCCTCTACCTCAAGATCTTCAACGAGCTCCTCGGCATCATGATGGAGGACCCGCGCTCCATCCGGCGGGCGACCTCGCTCATGTTCGTGGCCAAGCACCTGGAGCGCTTCGGCGACCACGCCACCAACCTGGCGGAGATGGTGATCTTCATGGTGCGCGGGACGGACGTGCGGCACCCGAAGAGCCGGGCGGAGTAGGGCGCTGCGCCTCCCCTCTCCCCCGGAGGGGGAGAGGGCCAGGGCGAGGGGGCGCGGGACGCGGGCGACGTGGTCGACGTGGTTGAACCCGCGGTCGGCGCGCTGGGGCGGGGAGGGCCACCACCCCGTGCTCGTCTCGAAGGCGCCCCCGGAAGCGTATGTCGGGCGGTGCAGAAGCGCGCGGGGCCTCCGCGGTCGCGTCCATGCCGTGCCGCCGGCCTTGCCGGCGTCACGTCATGAGAGGCGATCGCTCCGGCTCACGCACTGACGGCCGCGTCCGTACGCAGCGCCCTCGCCTGCGCGCGGGGTGGCGTCCCTCCCCGCTGGGGCGCGCCTTCCGTGGTGTCGAGTTCGGACGTTGACGATTGGCGGAGGTGGTTCAACTTCCCCGACCCCGACCCCGACCCCGACCCCGACCCCGACCCCGACCCCGACCCCGACCCCGACCCCGACCCCGACCCCGATCCCGATCCCGATCCCCCGCGGAAGTGGGGGCCACCCCACCGCCTCCCCCTCCTCCACCCCGCGTAAACCACTTTGGGTTCAATGGGTTGCATCCCCCACGGCCCGCGTCACGTGCGGCACCTTGCCACACCCGCCCCGGGCGGCTGTGATGCACTCACGCGGCGCCAACCCGGGCGTCCGCAGGGCAGGGGAGGCCACGGTGCCGGATCGCCTGGAAGCGCTGGAGGCGCAGGTCGCGACGCTCACCGCGCAGGTGGCGGCCCTGCAGCGCCAGGTGGACGAGCTGGAGCCGGCCGCGACCGCGGCCTCCGTTCCGACGCCCCCCGCCCGCCGTCGCCGACCCGCCGCTTCCGCCGCCGTGGGCGCGACCGCCGCCGAGGGTCCCCTGGCCGACGCTGGCGCGGTCCTGGCGATCGTGCCGCTGGCCGGCCGCATGTTCCTCCTGCTGGCGGGCGCCTTCGTGCTGCGCGCCCTCACCGACTCGGGCGTGCTGCCGGCCGGCCCGGGCGTGGTCCTCGGGCTCGCCTACGCGGCCGGCGTGCTGGCGCTGGCGGCGCGCACCGCGCGCCCGGCGGCCGCCACCTTCCACGCCCTCACCGCGGTGCTCATCGGCTTCCCGCTGCTGCACGAGGCCACCGCCCGCTTCCAGCTCCTCGGCCCGTGGCCGGCGGCGCTCCTGCTTGCGGCGCTGGCGGCGGCGGTGCTGGGCGTGGCGGCGCGCCGGCGCCTCCCGTGGGTGGCCTGGGTCGCGGCGGCGGCCGCGGTGGCGGGCGCCCTCGGCCAGGTGGTCGGCACGGGACGGGCGGTGGCGCCGGCGCTGGCCCTGGTGGCGGTGGGGCTCCTGGCCGCCTGGATCGGCGAGCGGGGCGGCTGGCCCGGCCTGCGCTGGCCGGTGGCCCTCGCCGCCGACCTGCTGGTGTTCGTGGCCGCCGTCAGGGCCGCCGCCCCCTCCGCGGTGGAGGGGCCGGTGCTGACGCAGGTGGCCGCGGCGGCGCTGCTCGGCGCCACGCTCCTGGCGGTGGGCACCCGCACCGTGGTGGTCGGGCGTGCCGCGGGCGCCTTCGAGCAGGTTCAGACGGCCGGCGCCCTGGCGGCCGGCCTGGGCGGCCTGGCCTGGGTGGCGGCGCGCAGCGGCGGCGACGCCTCGGCGCTCGGGGTGCTCTGCCTGGCCGTCGCCGCGGGGTGGTACGCGGCGGCCTTCCGGGTGCTGGCGCGGCGGCCGGGCGGGACCAACGTCGCCTTCGCCGCCGCGGTGGGGCTGGCGCTGGCGGTGACCGGCGCCTGGCTGGCCCTCCCCGTGCCGGCCCTGGGCGCCGCGCTGGCCATCCTGGCGCTGGCGGCGGCGTCGCTGGGCCGCGCGCCGGCCCGCCGGGTGCTGCGCCTCCACGCGGCCGCCTTCGCCGCCGTCGCCGCGGGCGCGGGCGGCCTCCTGCTCCACGCCGACCACACGCTCTTCGGCCCGGCGGCGGTGCCCTGGCCGCCGCTCCCGCCCGCCGGCCTGCCGGTGCTGGCCGGCCTCCTGGGGGCCGCCCTGCTGTCGGCCGGCGCCGCCGATCGCACCGGCCGCCTGGAGCGCGGCGCGCAGCTGGTGCTCGACGGCGTGGTGGCGCTGGGTGCCGCGGGGGCGCTGGCCGGCTGGATCCTGCCGCTGCTCGGCGCGCCGGGTCCCGAGGCCGATCTGGCGCTCGCGGCCACCGGCCGCACCGCCGTGCTGGCCGGCGGCGCCGTCCTCGCCGCCTGGCTGGGCCGGCGCGAGGCCGGCCGCGAGGCCGGCTGGCTCGCCTGGCCGCTCCTCGGCGTGCTCGGTCTGAAGCTGCTCCTCGAGGACCTGCCGCGCGGCCGGCCCACCACGCTGGTGCTGGCGCTGGCCCTGACCGGCGCGGCGCTGATCCTGGTGCCGCGCCTGCGGCCGCGGGCGGCAGGCGTGGCGTCGGTCGCGGCGGAGCGGATGGCGGGATAGGGCGGGGAGCGAGGTCGAGCCCGGGTCCGGACTCGATCTCGCCGCGGCACCCGCCCCCTCACCCCGGCCCTCTCCCCCGGAGGGGGAGAGGGGGGAGTACTCCTGGGCAGCGACCGCGGACCTCGGACTCCGACCTGGACCTGGACCTTCAACCCGGCCCCGGCCCCGGCCCCGGCCCCGGCCCCGGCCCCAGCCCCAGCCCCAGCCCCAGCTTCATCCCACTCCCGACCTCGATCCCGATCCCGATCCCGACCCCAGATCCCGATCCCCCGCCCGCGACCCTCCGCCGCGTCCGCCCCCTCCCGTCCGTGCCATGCTCGGTCGCATGCCCCCCGATCACCTCGAGGTGCGCCCCTTCCCCGCGACCCGCCGCGACATCGTGGATGCGCTGGAGGTCGGCTCGCGCCGCCACCTCGTCCACGCGCTCCTCGAGCTCGACGTCACCCTCCCGCGGGCGCGCCTGGCGGCCCACCGCGCCGCCACCGGCGAGGCCCTCTCCTTCACCGCCTTCCTGGTGGCCAGCCTGGGCCGCGCGCTCGCCGCCGACCCGCGCCTCCACGCGGCGCGCGACTGGCGCGGCCGGGTGGTCCTCTTCGGCGAGGTGGACGTGGCCACGCTGGTGGAGGCGGAGCGCGACGGCGTGGCCATCCCCCACGTCCTCCGCGCCGTGGACCGGCGCTCGGTGCGCGACCTCACCGACGAGCTGCGCCGCGTCCGGGCCCGGCCGGCCTCGAGCGCGCAGCGGTCCGGCGCGCTGGCCCGCCTGTCGCGCCTCACGCCCGGGCCGCTGCGGCGCGCCTTCCTCCGGCTGCTGCGCCGCCAGCCGCGCTGGCTGAAGCGGGTCGCCGGCACGGCGCTGGTCACCTCGGTGGGCGGCCTCGGCCTGGGGCCGGGCCACGCGGTGGGGACGGTCCCGCTCCACACCCTGGCGCTCACGGTGGGTGACGTGACGTGGAAGCCGTGGGTGGTGGACGGGGCGGTCGTGCCGCGGGAGGTGCTGCACCTCACCGCCAGCCTGGACCACGACCTGATCGACGGCGCGCCGGCCGCCCGCTTCGCCGCGGCGCTGCGCCGGCTGGTGGAGGGGGCGGAGGTGCTGGAGGCGCCCGGCGCCTGACCGGCCTCAGCGCCGCCGCGAGACCGCCACCTCCAGGCGCCGCCCCAGCGCCTTCCTGAACCAGGCCGCCTCCCGCTCCACGTCCCACAGCTCCAGGTCCACCCCGCCGCGCGCCCGGAGCTGCAGGTGGACCGCGCCGCGCCGCGCCCCGGCGCGGAGGTCGGTCACCGGCTGGTGGTGGCTCCGGTCGAGGGCGTCGGCGATGCGCAGCAGGGCCACCAGCCGGCGCAGCGTCCGGAGCTCGGCCGCGGAGAGCGCCTCCAGGTCGGGCCGGTCGCGCTCCGGCGGCGAGCGGCGGTGGTAGCGGGCCACCAGCGCCACCAGCGCCCGCTCCTGGTCGGAGAAGCCGGCGATGTCGGCGTTCTGGACCAGGTACAGGGTGTGCTTGTGGTGGCGCTGCGGCGAGACGGCGTGCCCCACGTCGTGGAGCAGGGCGGCCGCCTCCAGCAGCCCGCGCGCCGAGGCCGGCAGGCCGTGCACCGCGTCGAGCTGGTCGAAGAGCTGGAGCGCCAGGCGGGCCACCTGGCGGGCGTGGCGCTCGTCGAAGCCGAAGCGGCGCCCCAGCGCGGTGGCCGCCTGGGTGCGCCCCTCCGCGGCGGCCGCGGCGGCGGCCGGGCTGCGCCGGAAGAGGTCGCGCAGCACGCCGTTGCGCAGGCCGGTGTCCACCGCCACCACCGCCTCGAGGCCGAGGTGCCGCATGGCGGCCTCGAGGATCACCGCGCCGGCCACGATGATCTCGGCGCGCCGCGGCTCGAAGCGGCGGCGCCGCTCGGCCAGCGTCGAGCCGGCCAGCTGGTCCACCAGCTTCTCCAGCCGGCGCCGCGTCAGGCGCCGCGACTCGGAGCCGGCCGCCACGATGGCGTTGATGGTGCCCGACGAGCCCAGCGCCACCTTGGCCCGCGGCAGCTTGCCGGGCAGCTGGTCGCGGAAGGCCTCGGCGGCGAAGCTGCGCATCACCGCCAGCCGCTCCTCCGAGACCTTGCCCGAGGTGCCGAAGATCTCGGTGAGCCGGACCGCCCCCACCGCCACCGAGTGGAGCGCCTGCGGCTTCTCGCCGAGCCCCAGCGCCACCTCGGTGGAGCCGCCGCCGATGTCGAGGACCAGCGAGCGGGCCGTGGGCGGGCGGCCGTCGAGGACGCCCAGGCAGATGAGCCGCGCCTCCTCCTTGCCCGAGACCACCTCCAGCGCCAGGCCCGCCTCGTCGCGGACCCGCCGCACGATCTCCTCGCGGTTGCGCGCCTCGCGCACCGCGCTGGTGGCCACCGCCCGCACCCGCGCCTGGTGGCGGCGGCACAGGGCCGCGTAGCGGCGAAGCGTGGCCACCAGCCGGTCGGCCACCGGCCGGCCGATGCTGCCGCCGGTGAAGACCCCCTCGCCCGGCCGGATGGGGTCGCGCTCCTGGTGGATGGTCTCGAGGGTCCCGTCGGGGAGCGGCCGGGCGATCTCCAGCCGCACCGCGTTGGTGCCCACGTCGATGGCGGCGAGGAGCCGCTCGTGGCCGTTCTTCATGGAAGGCGCATCCTAGCGCCCCGGCCCGACGGCGGGTGGCCGCTTGCCGGCTCCGGGCGCCCCGTGCGAGCCTCCCCGCTCCCCGGAGATCACCGCGTGCCCGCCTCCCCCATCGCCCCGTGGAAGCGCGCCGCCGCCTTCCTGGCGGTGGCCGGCGCCACCGCGGCCTGCTTCGCGCCCACCCTGGGCCACCAGTTCCTCATCTGGGACGACGCCGGGTACGTCTGGGAGAACCCCCACCTGGCCCGCTCCGGCGCCGACTTCGTGCTGGGCGCCTTCTCCGAGGGCTGGTGCAACGCCTGGCAGCCCCTCACCTGGCTCTCCCTCAAGCTCGACCACGCCTGCTGGGGGCTCGATCCCTTCGGCTACCACCTCGGCAACGTGCTGCTCCACGCCCTCGGCGCCGGCGCGCTGCTGCTGCTGGCCCTCGACCTCCTGGCCCCGCGCCTCCCGGCCCGGCTGGCCCTGGGCGGCGCCGCGGCGGCGGCCCTGCTCTGGTCGCTCCACCCGCTCCGCGTGGAGTCGGTGGCCTGGGTCACCGAGCGCAAGGACGTCCTCTCGGTCCTGCTGGCGCTCCTGGCCACGCGGGCCTGGCTGCGCCACGCCGCGGCCTGTGCCGCGCCCCTGGCCGACGACGAGGACCCGAGCCCGGTGCCGGGCCCGCGGGCGGCGCCCTGGCTCTGGGCGGCGCTCGGCCTCTTCGCCCTCTCGCTCATGGCCAAGCCGGCGCTGGTGGCCCTGCCGCTGGCCTGGCTCCTCGTCGACTGGGCGGTGCTGCAGCGCACCGCCACCCGGGAGGTCGGCTGGCTGGTGCTGGAGAAGGCGCCCTTCCTGGCGGCCTCGCTCCTCGGCGGCCTGCAGGCGGCCGAGGCGGTCCGCCCGCAGTCGGTCTCCTTCGCCGAGGTGGGGCTCCCGGCGCGCCTCCTCAACGCCGTCCACGCCCTCGGCACCTACCTCCGCCTCACCGTGGCCCCGGTGCGCGTGAGCCCCTTCTACCCGCACCCCGGCGACGCCACCGCGGTGACCGCGGGCCACCTGGCGGCGCTGGCCGCGCTGGCCGCCGTCACCGCCACCGCCTGGCTGCTGCGCCGCCGCGCCCCGGCGCTGCTGGCCGCCTGGCTCGCCTTCCTGCTCCTCCTCGCCCCCATGCTCGGCCTCCAGCAGGCCGGGCCGCAGGGGATGGCGGCCCGCTTCACCCACGGCCCGTCGGTGGCCCTGGCGCTGCTGGCCGGCGGCGCCGTGGCCTGGGGCGCCGCGGCCCTGGCGCGGCGCCGCGCCTGGGCCGGCGGCGCGCCGCTCCTCGTCGCGGTGGTGGCGGCGCTGGCCCTCGGCGCCGTCACGGTGCGCGACGCGGGGGCCTGGCGCGACGACGTCACGCTCTGGAGCCGGGTCATCGACCTCGATCCCGAGGGCTCGGCCCGCGCCTGGCTGGAGCGGAGCAACGGCCAGGTGCGGCGGGGCGACCTCGCCGCTGCCCTCGCCGACCTGGACCGGGCCCTCGCGGTGGGGGCGCGCCGGGGCGACGTGAAGGCCAGCGACCTGCGCCAGGCGCGAGCCCTGGTCCTGGAGGCCATGGCGGGCCGCCAGGCGGCGCCGGCCCCCTGACGGGACGCCGGCACCGCACCGTCACCCCGTCGTCACGACGGCGCGTTCGCGTCCGGGCCAAGGTCGGGGCATGCTGGAGCCGGACGCCCGCGAGGCGATATCGCCACCCATGATCCCGCCCACCACCAAGCCCGCCGCCGGCCCCGAGCCGGCCCTCCGCCCCGTCGAGCCCCACGACCCCGCGCTCTTCCTCAACCGCGAGCTCTCCTGGCTGGAGTTCGACGCCCGCGTCCTGGAGGAGGCCAGCGACCCCGCCGTCCCGGTGCTGGAGCGGCTCAAGTTCATGGGGATCGTCTCCAACAACCTGGACGAGTTCTTCATGGTCCGGGTGGCCGGCGTGAAGCAGAAGATCCTGGGCGGCGTCAACGACGTCTCGGCCGACGGCCTCACGCCGCCCGAGGTGCTGGCCGCCATCTCCCGCCGGACCCACGCCCTGGTGGAGGAGCAGTACCGCTGCTGGAACGAGGCGCTGCGCCCGGAGCTGGAGCGGGCCGGCCTGGCGCTGGTCTCGCCGCGGGACTTCACGCCGGAGCAGGCCGAGGCGGCCCGGGCCCGCTTCCGCGCCGAGATCCTGCCGGTGCTGACGCCGCTGGCGGTCGATCCCGGCCACCCCTTCCCGCAGCTGCGCAACAAGTCGCTCAACGTGGCCCTGATCCTGCGCCGGGCCGGGCGCCGCCGCCGCCTCGACCAGGAGGTGCTGCTGGCGGTGGTGCAGGTGCCCTCGGTGGTGCCGCGCCTCCTGCGCCTCCCCGCCGCCGCCGGGACGGCCCACTGCCTGCTCGGCGAGCTCATCTCCCACCACGCCGCCGACCTCTTCCCCGGCTTCGCGGTGGTCTCCTCGGCCATCTTCCGCGCCACCCGCAACTGGGACCTGGCCATCGACGAGGAGGAGTCGGAGGACCTGCTCTCCACCGTGCAGGAGGAGCTGCGCCGGCGCGACCGCGGCGCCGCGGTGCGCCTGGAGATCGCCGCCGACGCCCCGGACACCATCGTCTCGGCGCTGACCCAGGCCCTCAAGCTGGGCGAGCCGGACGTCTACCGCGTCACCGGCCCCCTGCAGATCCAGGACCTCACCGCCCTGGCCGACGCCGACGCCCGGCCCGAGCTGCGCTTCGAGCCCTTCCAGCCCACCCTGCCGCCCGGGCTGGAGGAGGGCGCGCCGGTGCGGGAGGCCATCGCCCGCGGGGACGTCCTGCTGCACCACCCCTACGACGCCTTCGACCCGGTGGTGCGCTTCGTGGAGGAGGCGGCCGACGACCCGGACGTGCTGGCCATCAAGCACACCCTCTACCGCACCAGCGGCGACAGCCCCTTCGTGCGGGCCCTCTCCCGGGCCGCCGAGAACGGCAAGCAGGTGACGGCGCTGGTGGAGATCAAGGCCCGCTTCGACGAGGCCAACAACATCGCCTGGGCGCGCCGGCTGGAGGAGTCGGGCGTCCACGTGGTCTACGGCCTCCTCGGCCTCAAGACCCACTGCAAGGTGGCGCTGGTGGTGCGGCGGGAGGGGGCGAGGCTGCGCCGCTACGTGCACCTCGCCACCGGCAACTACAACCCGCAGACGGCGCGGGTCTACACCGACGTCTCGCTCTTCTCCGACAGCGCCGACCTCGGCGAGGACGTGGCCAACCTCTTCAACCTCCTGACCGGCTACGCCGAGCCGCCGCGCTGGAAGAAGCTGGCCATGGCGCCCTTCGGGCTCCAGGAGCGGCTGGTGGAGCTCGTCGACCGCGAGGCGGCCCGGGCCCGCAAGGGCGAGCCGGCGCGGATCGTGGCCAAGATGAACGCGCTGGTGGACGCGCCGGTGATCCGGGCGCTCTACGCCGCCTCGCAGGCCGGCGTGGAGATCGACCTGGTGGTGCGGGGCATCTGCTGCCTCCGCCCGGGGGTGCCGGGGGTCTCCGACCGGATCCGCGTCACCTCCATCGTGGACCGCTTCCTGGAGCACAGCCGGGTCTTCGCCTTCGGGGCCGGCGACGATCCCGACTGCTTCCTCTCCTCGGCCGACTGGATGCCGCGCAACTTCCACTCCCGGGTGGAGGTGCTGGTGCCGGTGGAGGACAAGGCGCTCAAGGCGCGGCTGGTGCGCGAGGTGCTGGGCCTGGCGCTCCAGGACACCGCCCGGGCCCGCCGCCTCCAGCCCGACGGCACCTACCGCCGCGCCGAGGCCGGCCTGGCCCCGCTGCGGAGCCAGCAGGGGCTCTGCGAGCTGGCGCGGGCCAGGAGCGGGCCGCGCCCGCCGGTGCTGCGGCAGGTCCCCGCGCCCAGGCCGCCGGGCGCGGGGTAGGCGCTACCGCGGCCCCGCCACCGCCCCCTGGGGCACCTCGCCGTCGCCCGCGTCTGGCGCCGCCCGGGCCGCCGCGGCGCGGTGGTCCCTGGCGATGAGCAGGTAGATGGCCGGCACGAAGAAGAGGGTGAAGGCGGTGCCCACCGCCATGCCGGCCACCAGCACCAGGCCGATGGAGTTGCGCGCCTGGGCGCCCGGGCCGGTCACCAGGGTGAGCGGGAAGTGGCCGCAGATGGTGGCCACGCTGGTCATGAGGATGGGGCGCAGGCGGGTCACCGCGGCCTGCGTCACCGCCGCCACCTTGTCGTGCCCCTCCTCCTGCAGCTTGTTGGCGAACTCCACGATGAGGATGCCGTTCTTGGCCACCAGGCCCACCAGCGTCACCAGCCCCACCTGTGAGTAGACGTTGAGGGTGGTGGTCCAGCCGTTGGTGAAGAAGGGCATGTTGGGGTTGGGCATCTTGAGGAAGGTCATGGTGAGCGCGCCGAACATGGCGAGCGGCACCGAGCCGGCCAGGATCACGAAGGGGTCGCGGAAGCTGTTGAACTGGGCCGCCAGCACCAGGAAGATCAGCACCACCGCCAGCAGGAAGGCCGGCAGGAAGCGGTTGCCCTCGGTGCGCAGCTGGCGCGACTCGCCGGTGTAGTCGATGACGTAGCCCTTGGGCAGGATCTTCGCCCCCTCCGCCTCGAAGAAGCGCAGCGCCTCGTCGAGGGGCCGGAAGGAGACGCCGCTGATCTTCACCGCGTTGAGCTGCTGGAAGCGCGGCAGCGTGCGCGGCGTCACCGAGTCCTTGATGGTGGCGATGGAGGCCAGCGAGATGAGCTGGCCGTTGGGGCCGTTGACGTGGATGTCCTTGAGCTGGTCGGGGTTGAGCCGCTCGGTGCGCAGCAGCTGCGGGATGACCTTGTAGCTGCGCCCCGAGACGCTGAAGCGGTTGACGAAGTTGCCGCCCACCGCCGAGGCCAGGTCCTGCCCCACGCCCTGGAGGTTGAGCCCCAGCTCCGCCACCTTGTCGCGGTCGATGACGATCTCCGACTCGGGCTGGTCGATCTTCACGTCCACGATGGGCGGGAAGGCGAACATGCCGCTCCCGGCCGCCTTCTCCTGGAGCTGCTGCGCGAAGGTGAGGATCTCGGCCGGCTCGGCGGTGGAGGCCAGCACCACCTCCACCGGGAAGGAGCCGCCGCCGGGGAGGGCCGGGGGCAGGATGGGGAAGGTCTGCACGCCGGGGATGGCGCCCATGCGCTGCTGCACCTCGGGGAGCACCTGGAAGGCGGTGCGCTTCCGCTGGTCCCAGGGCTTGAGCCCGTCGCCCCAGAAGCCACCGTTGGGGAAGGTGATCTGGAAGGTGAAGTTGGTCTCCGGGATCTCCTGCAGCGACTTGTTGATGGCCCGGGTCTGCTGCGTCACCAGGTCCAGCGTGGAGTTGGCCGGCGTGTTGACCACGCCGAAGATCACCCCCTGATCCTCGGTGGGGGCCAGCTCCTTGGGCGAGAGGACGAACATGGCCACGGCCAGGAGGCTCACCACGCCCCAGGCCAGGTAGATGGCCCCCCTGGCCTGGAACGAGGCGGCCAGGTGGCGGGCGTAGGTGGCCTTGATGCGCTCGAAGCCGCGGTTGATGAGCCCCTCGAAGCCGTGGTCGGCGGCGCCGCCGCGCAGCAGGCGGGCCGACATGACCGGCGAGAGGGTCAGGGCCACCACGCCGGAGAGGGTCACCGCGCCGGCCAGGGTGAGGGCGAACTCGCGGAAGAGCGAGCCGGTCAGGCCGCCCTGGAAGGCGATGGGGGTGTAGACCGCCGCCAGGGTGATGGTCATGGAGATGATGGGCCCCACCAGCTCCCGGGCGCCCTGCAGCGCCGCCTCCACCGGGCGCAGCCCCTCGCGCAGGTGGCGCTCGACGTTCTCCACCACCACGATGGCGTCGTCCACCACCAGGCCCACCGAGAGGACGATGGCCAGGAGGGTCAGCAGGTTCACGGTGAAGCCGAAGGCCTGCATCAGGAAGACCGCGCCCACCAGCGAGACCGGGATGGCCACCACCGGCACCAGCACCGAGCGGAGCGAGCCGAGGAAGAGGAAGATGACGATCACCACGATCAGCAGCGTCTCGGCCAGGGTGCGGATCACCTCGTCGATGGCGCTCTGGATGTAGGCGGTGCCGTCGTAGGCGATGGTCCCCTTGATCTGCTCCGGCAGCTCCCGGGTGATGCCGGCCATCTCGGTCCGCACCCGCTTCAGCACGTCCAGGGAGTTGGCGTTGGGGAGCGACCAGATGCCGATGAAGACCGCGGTCTGGCCGCTGAAGTTCACCGCGGCGTCGTAGTCCTCGGCGCCCAGCACCACGTCGGCCACGTCGCCGAGGCGCACCACCGCGCCGTCGCGCTGGCGCACCACCAGCTGGCGGAACTCGTCGGCGGTGCGCAGGTCGGTGTTGGCGGTGAGGTTGACCTGCACCAGCGCGCCCTTGGTCTGGCCCACCGCCGCCAGGTAGTTGTTGGCCGCCAGCGCCTGGCGCACCTGGGCCGGCGAGACGTTGAGCGCGGCCATGCGGTCGGGCTTGAGCCAGACCCGCATGGCGAAGGTGCGGGCGCCCAGCACGTCGGCGCGCTGCACGCCCTCCACCGCGGTGAGGCGCGGCTGCACCACCCGCACCAGGTAGTCGGTGATCTCGTTCTGCTTGAGGAACTCCGAGGAGAAGGAGAGGTAGGCCGAGGCGAACTGGCTGTCGGCCGACTCGACGTTGAGCACCGGGACCTGGGCCTCGGGCGGCAGGTCGCCGCGCACCTGGTCCACCTTGGCGGAGATCTCGGCCAGGGCCCGGGTGGCGTCGTAGTTGAGGCGCAGCCGGGCCCGGATGATGGAGACGTTCTGCTTCGACTCCGACTCGATGTAGTCGATGCCGTCGGCGGCGGCGATGACCCGCTCCAGCGGCGTGGTGATGAAGCCGCGCACCAGCGCCGCGTTGGCGCCGACGTAGGCGGTGGTGACGGTGATGGCGGCGTTCTCGCTGCGCGGGTACTGGCGCACGTTGAGCGAGCGGATGGCCTGGAGCCCGGCGATGACGATCACCAGGTTGACCACCACGGCGATGACGGGCCGCCGGATGAAGAGGTCGGTGAGCTTCATGGCGCCTCCCGGCTCAGCGCTCGGACGGGGTGGGCGCCAGCCGGGCGTCCGGCGCCAGGTCGTTCTTGACCACCACCGCCATCCCCTGGCGCAGCTTGAAGGCCCCGCCGCTCACCACCTGCTCGCCGGCGGCGAGGCCGGAGGTGACCGCCACGAGATCCCCGCGCCGCTCGCCGAGCCGCACGAACTTCTGGTGGGCCACCAGGCCGGCCGGCTTGCCCTCCTCCGCCGGGTGCTGCTCCAGCACGAAGACCGAGTCGCCGAAGGGGGCGTAGAGCACCGCGGTGGCCGGGACCAGCAGCACCGGCCGCCTCTGGCCGGAGAGCACGTCCACGTTGACGAACATGCCGGGGCGCAGCTTGCCGTCGGGGTTGGGGAAGGTGGCGCGCATGCGCACGTTGCGGGTGGCCGGATCGACCTCGGTGTTGACGGTGGTGACCTGCCCCTCCCACGAGGCGTTGAGGAAGGTGTCGGTGCGCATGCGGGTGGCCTGGCCCACCTTCACCTCGGCCAGCGCCTGCTGCGGCAGCGAGAACTCGGCGTAGATGGGGTCGACCGACTGGACCGAGGCGATGGGCGTGCCCGGGCCGACCACCTGGCCCAGCTCCACCTGACGGATGGAGACCCGGCCGTCGAAGGGGGCGCGGATGTTCTTCTTGCCGATGGTGGCCTGCAGCGCGGCCACCGCCGCCTCGGCCTGCTTCATGCGCGCCTCGGCGGCGTCGAGGTCGGCCGGTGCGTTGGCGCCGCCCTCGCGGAGGCTCCTGGCCCGGTCCAGGTTGAGGCGCGCCAGCTGGGCCTCGGCCTGGGCCGCCGTGAGCTGCGCCTCCTCGGTGGAGGTGTCGAGGCGCACCATCAGGGCGCCCTTCTTCACCCAGGAGCCGGAGTCGAAGCCGATCTCGCGGACCAGGCCGGGCAGCTCGGCGCTCACCGTCACGCCGCGCACCGCCACCAGCGTGCCGATGGCCGACTGGGCCGGCTGCCACTCCGAGGCCTCCACCGGCGCGGTGCTGACCGCCTCGGGCGGCGGCACGAAGGACTTGCCGGCGGCCATCATCGAGCCGAACTGGGCCGCCTTGACGCCGCCGAGGGCGCCGATGAGCACGAACAGGCCGGCGGCGACGGCGATCCAGAGCTTGGTCTTGGTCTTCATGAGGCTCCCCCGGGGGCGGGTCGATCTGGGAAAGGCCAGACCTAAGGGGGGTGATGCGTCGCGGCAAGCCTACGGTGTGGAGGGCCCGGCGGGGGGGCCGCCGGGACCCATCACGGGCTGTCTCAGGCGGCGGCCGCCCGTCGTCGATCAGGCCGCCTCGGGCACCACGCGTCCACGGCCTCGGCGAGGGCGTCCGCCCCCGCTCGCCCGCGTGGACCCCGCCGCCGTCACCGGCGCCTGGCGCCGGCGCGGGGCAGTGCGTCCCGCAGCCGGGCCGGCGCGACCTTCACGAAGGCCTCGCGCAGCAACGCCTCGACCCGCGCCCAGTCCGGCCCGCCGTCGAGGACCACGCCCACCCAGCCCTGGCCTCCGACGTAGGGCGGCCTGAAGTACCGCGACGGGTCCTCGGCCACCAGCGCCTCCTGGGCGCCGAGCGGCAGCGGCAGCCAGACCGAGAGGTGCGCCGCGCCGTGGTGGTGGTCGTCGAGCGTGGCGAAGCTGCGCCCCTTCTCCCCGGCGAACCAGGTCGGCTCGCCGTGAGAGGGGCGCTCCACCGCGCCGGGGAGGGCGAGGCAGAGGGCGCGGAGGCGGGCGGTGGCGCCGGGCGCCAGAGGCCGGCGGCGCGTTGGGCGCCCCGGGGCGCGGGGGAATGGCCTGGCCATTCCAGGGGCTTACCGCCGGCGCGCGCGGTGCGCACGCGGGCGCAGCGACCCGGGCGAGTGCGGTCACCCGCCGCGACCCACCGGACGCGCGCGCCGCCCCGCCGTGGACCACATCGTCACATCGCCGTCACACGGACCTGATCTACCTTCCGCCCGTCCGAGGACACCGCCATGGCCACCGCCCGAGAGAAGCCCTACCTCTGCACCTTCGCCTCCCGCTCCCACCGGCTCGTCCTGCGCATCACCGCCTGGGACGAGGCCGACGCCGCCCGCGCCTTCCGCGACGAGCTGAAGGACCGTGGCATCACGGAGTGGGGAGAGATCGAGGTGCTGCCGGTCACCAGGAGCGCGCCGGTGCCGCTGGACCTGGTCCGGCACGCCACCTAGGCGCCGGGCGGCGCGGCGCGCGCCGCCGCTACGGGACGAGGCGCGCTACCAGCCCCGCCAGCGTGCCGAGGAGCATGCCGGCGGTCACGTCGAGCGGGTAGTGGGCGCCCAGGTAGACGCGCGAGGCGCCGATGCCCGCCGCCACCAGCAGCGCCGCCGGCCCGAGGCCGTGGGGCGCGCCGGCGAAGGCGGCCGCCACCGCGAAGGCGGCGGTGGTGTGGCCGGAGGGGAAGCTGAAGCGATCCGGGTTGGCGGCCAGCGGCGTGAAGCCGTCGATGGCGAGATCGGGCCGGGCGCGGGTGAGGGTGCGCTTCAGCGCCTGCGAGAGCAGCGTGGCCAGCCCGGCGGCGGCGCCGAGGCGCAGGCCGAGGGTCAGGTACTGGTCCTGGCCGGTGGTGAAGGAGATCGCGAAGAGCGCCAGCCCCACCACCGTCCAGCCGGAGGCGTCGCCGAGGCGGGTGAGCGCCCGCGCGGCGAGGGTCCGGCCCGGCGTGCGCCACCGGCGCGCCGCGAGCAGGGTGGCCTCGTCCCACGCGAGCAGGCGCCCGAACCAGCCGTTCGCTCCGTCGGCGCCCGGGCCGGCCAGGAGGTCCGCCGCGTCCGCGTCCAGGCGGGGCAGCGGGTCGGTCTGTGTGGTGGCATCCATCGCGAGAAGGAGGATGGAGGCCGGAGGTGTCCCGCGGAGGGCGGGGGGGTGACATCTTGGTGTCGGGGGGCGCCCCTCGACTCCGCGCGCCTTCGGCGCGCTACGCTCGGGGTGGACGGAGAAGCGGGGTCGGGGCCGCGGACCTCAGGTCAGGCGCATCGTCTCCAGCTGCCGGTCCTGCACCCGCGAGAGCGTCACCTGCGCCAGCATCGCCCCGCAGAAGGCCAGGAACATGTCCCACTGCGTGTCCCAGGGATCGCCCTGCGATCCCAGGAAGGCGTCGGCCCCCTGGCCGAGGGCCAGGGCGGCCCACCACTCGACGAACTCGTAGCAGGCCGAGATGCCCAGGCAGGAGAGGGTGACCAGCGCGAAGAGCCACTTGCCCGGGCGCAGCGGCGAGGTGCGCAGGATGAGCTCCCGGGCCAGCAGCGCCGGCACGAAGCCCTGGGCCAGGTGGCCGAGCCGGTCGTAGTGGTTGCGCGCCAGGCCGAGGGCGTCGCGCACCCAGAAGCCGAGCGGCACCTCGGCGTAGGTCCAGTGGCCGCCCACTGCCAGGATGGCGGCGTGGATCGCCAGCAGCACGTAGACCAGCGAGGTGAGGCGCAGCCGCCGGTGGGTCAGCACCAGCACCGGCAGCGCCAGCAGCGTGGGCGCCACCTCCATGAGCCAGGTGCCGCGATCCGCCGGGCCGATCCCGGACCAGGCGGTGACCAGCACCGCGGCGGCGAGGCAGGCGGCGGGCAGTCGGTCGAAGGTCGTGGCGGGGCGCACCGGGTCTCCTCCCTCAGGGCTTCCAGCGGAGCAGCCGGCAGCGGATGCCGCCGTTCTGCACCTCCAGCGACGACGCGGGCGGCTCCGGCAGGAGCTTCTCGAAGCCGCGGTCGGGCCCGATGGCGGCGAGCTCCCAGCCGGCCAGGCGCGGGAAGAGGGCGCCCAGGGCGCGCCAGGCGCCGGCGGCGTCCTCGTCGAGCCGGATGCCGTAGGGCGGGTTCACCAGGCAGAGCCCGGGCCCGCCCGCCGGCGGCGTCACCTGCGCCGCGTCGGCTCGCTCGAAGCGGATGGCGTCGGCCAGGCCGGCGGCGGCGGCGTTCTTCTGGGCCAGGCGCAGCGCGCCCATGTTGCGGTCGGAGGCGTGGATGGGCCCGCCCACCGGCCGCGCCTCGGCGCGGAGCCGCGCCCGCACCGCCTCGGTCCGCCGCGGGTCGTGGCCCGGGAAGCCCTCGAAGGCGAAGGCGCGCCCGAGCCCCGGGGCGCGGCGGCCGGCCAGCAGCGCGGCGGTGATGGCGATGGTCCCCGAGCCGCACATGGGGTCGAGGAAGGGCCGCCCGCCCTCCCAGCCGCAGGCCAGGAGCAGCCCGGCCGCCAGCGTCTCGCGGAGCGGCGCCGCCCCCACCCGCGCCCGCCAGCCGCGCTTGTGGAGCGGCTCGCCGGCCGCCTCCACCGAGAGCGTGGCCCGCCCGCCCTCGCGCCGCACGTGCAGCTCGGCGCGCGGGCCGTAGCGGCGCTGCGCCTCGGCGCGGGCGCGGCCCAGGTCGGCGGCCGGCCCGTCGAAGGCGCGCACCCGCACCGTCTCGGCCACGTGGGAGCCGATGCAGGCCAGCGCCGCCGCGTCCTCGCCGGTGGCCTCGGCGCCGCCGGCGAGGGGCTTCGCCTCCAGCCCCAGGGCGGCCAGCTCGGCGGCCAGCACCGGCTCGAGGCCTGGGGCGCAGGCGGCGAAGATCCGCTCGGGAGGGGGCACGGCGCGATGGTACAGGAGCCGCGGGCGGCGCGGGGACCGGCCGTCGCCGGTCCGGACAGGAGGCCCGGCCGTCGCCGGGCCCGCGCCCGACGCGGCGGCGGCCTAGTCCGGCGCGCCGCCGGCCAGGCGGGCCACCAGGCGGGTCAGCTCGTCCACCTTGGCCTCGAGGTCCACCACCCGCTGCTGGAGGTCGCGGTCGGCGCGGGCCTGCAGGATCGGGTCGATGGTGTTGCGCGTCACGGTGAAGCGCGGATCGCCCGGCGTGGGCGTGGGCGCCGCCTCGCCGTAGTAGTACCGGCGGATGGCCCGGTCGATGGCGGTGGCGGTGGCCACGTGCACCTGCGGCACCAGGCCGGTGGCGCGCGCCGCGGCCGACTGGGCGCCGGCGTCGGTGGGGTCGAAGCAGGCCACCAGCAGCCGCCCCTCGGCGGGGTTGGTGCCGAGCGGCATGAGCCCGTAGCGCTCCGCCAGCTCCAGCGGCAGGAGCTGCGTCACGTCGGGGCGGAGCTGGGCGCGGTCGAGGTCCACCGCCGGCACGCCGAGCTGCCTGGCGATGGCGGTGGCGATGCGGACCTCGTCGGTGAAGCCGAGGTTGAGGAGCACCTGGCCGAGGCGGCCGCCCCAGGCGCGCTGCTCGGCGAGGGCCATGTCGAGCTGCGTCTGGGTGATGGCGCCGGCCTGCACCAGCAGGTCGCCGAGGCGGGGGCCGCCGTGGCGGCGGCCGTGGCCGGTCGGCCGGGTTGGGCTGGTGGTCACGTTGGCCTGACTCCCCGTCAACATGTAGGTAGCGTGCTTGCTTTGTGCGCAGCGTGCAAGTCGAGGGGCCGGGGGACCGGGCTGGACAGCACGCCCCGTCTGGGTGAATCGACGGGGCGTCCCGCGCGTCCGCGCGCCCGTTTGCCCCGCCCGATGGCGCGTGATACCCCCCGGCCCCATGCACGTCGGCTTCGACGCCAAGCGCGCCTTCCAGAACACCACCGGCCTCGGGAACTACAGCCGGGACGTGCTGCGCGTGCTGGCGCGCCACCGGCCGGGCCACCGCTACGTGGCCTACGGGCCGCGCCCCTTCGCCGGGAAGCTGGCCGAGGGGGTGGAGGCGCGCGGCCCGGACTCGGCGCTCTGGCGGAAGCTCGGCTCGGCCTGGCGGGTGGCCGGCCTCGCGGCCCAGCTCCGGCGCGACGGCGTGGAGCTCTTCCACGGCCTCTCCAACGAGCTGCCCCTCGGGATCGAGAAGGCCGGGGTCCGCTCGGTGGTCACCATCCACGACCTCATCTTCGAGCGCTTCCCCGAGCTCTACCCGCCCATCGACCGGCGCATCTACCAGTGGAAGTTCCGCTCGGCGGCGGCGCGGGCCGACGTGGTGGTGGCCATCAGCGAGCAGACCAAGGCCGACCTGGTCGAGCGCTACGGCGTCCCGCCCGCGCGCATCCGCGTCGTCTACCAGGGCTGCCACCCGGCCTTCCAGGCGCCGGCCGACCCGGCGGCGCTGGCGGAGGCCAGGGTCCGCCTGGCGCTGCCGGACCGGTACGTCCTCCAGGTCGGCACGGTGGAGCGGCGCAAGAACCTCCTGCTGACCGTGGAGGCCCTCTCCGGCCTCCCGGCCGACGTCCAGCTCCTGGTGGTGGGGCGCCAGACCGAGTACGCCGAGGAGGTCCGCCAGCGCGCCCAGCGCCTGGGCGTGGCCGGGCGGGTGCGCTTCCTCACCGGCGTGGGCACCGGGGACCTGGCGGCCCTCTACCGGCTCGCCGCCGCCGCCACCTACCCCTCCATCTTCGAGGGCTTCGGCATCCCCATCGTGGAGGCCCTCTTCTGCGGGGCGCCGGTGGTCACCACCGCCGGCGGCGTCTTCCCCGAGGCGGCCGGGCCGGGGTCGGCCTACGTCGATCCGCAGGACGCCGACGGGCTGCGGGCCGCGCTCCGGGCCATCCTGGAGGACGAGGGGCGGCGGGCCGCCATGCGCCGGGCCGGGCTGGATTTCGTGCAGCGCTTCCGCGACGAGGCCATCGCCGAGGGGATCTTCGCCGCCTACCAGGCGGCCCTGGCCGCCCCGCCGCGCGGCCGGCCGGAATGACCCCGCCTCCGGGGCGGTTCCCCCGGGGTTTGGCGATCCGCCCCCACTTGGTCTAAACGAGTCCCGATGCTCCTCCCCCGCGAGCGGCCCGATCCGTCCGAGCCCGGCGCCCTGCGCTGGCCGGCCTTCCTCTGGTCGGTGCTGCACGTGCCGGTCTTCCTCTGGCTCTACGCCGGCCCCATCGCCCAGGCGGTGCGCGGCGTGCCCGAGGGCTACCGGGTGGCCACCTGGCCCAGCTTCCCGCTCCAGGCGGCGGTGCTGGCGCTGGCCCTCTGGCTGGTGGCGCTCCCCTTCTCGGTCTCCCCCCGCCTCTACCGCTGGGTGGTGCCGGCCCTCACCGGCCTCGCCACCGTGGTGCTGGCCATCGACGCCCGCACCTACGCCGCCGTCGGCTTCCACATCAACGGCTTCTTCCTCCGCGTGGCCCTGCAGCCGGCCGCCCTCTCGGAGACCGGCATCCCGCTCTCCGACGTCCTCTGGTTCGTGGCGCAGGGGGTGGGCTGGCTCCTCGGCGAGCTGCTGGTGGGCGGCTGGTTCCTGCGCCGCTTCACGGCCCACCGCCGCACCTGGGCCTGGGCCCTGGCGCTGCTCCTCCTCGGCGCGGCCGAGCGGACCTACGTGGCCAGCGTCACCTTCTTCGGGGGCCCGGGCGTCTTCGCCGCCGGCCAGACGCTGCCGCTCCAGGCGCCGGTGCGCATGAGCTACATCTGGGAGCGCATCACCGGGCGCCAGGCCCTCTCCAGCCCGCTGAAGGGCGTGGCCGGCGAGTCGGCGCTCAAGCTCCCGCCGGGCGTGCCGCCGAAGGAGATCGCCTTCACGCGGAAGCCGGACGTGGTCTTCGTGCTGCTGGAGAGCTGCCGGGCGGACTACCTCCAGCCCGAGGTGATGCCGCGCCTGCTCAAGCGGGCCGGGGAGGGCGGCACCGTCTTCGAGCGCCACTACGCCCTCTCCTCCTCCACCTACTTCACCGTCTTCGGCCTGCTCTTCGGCCTGCAGGCCCACAAGCTCGACGCGGTGGTCGGCTCGGGGCGGCGGCCGGAGCTCTTCCCGGCCTTCACCGCCAACGGCTACGCCTCCAAGTTCCTGGCCGCCTCCTCCGTGGACTGGATGGGCCTCCGCGAGCAGGTCTTCGGGGACGTGCAGCAGTCGCTGGAGACCGACTGGCCGGCCGGCCTGACGCCGGAGCAGAAGGACGCCGCCATGCTGGCCGAGGCGAAGAAGTTCGTCTCCGGCGCGGGCGACCAGCCGGTCTTCCTCTTCCTCTTCTTCGTGGGGACCCACTTCAACTACTCGTACCCGCCCCGCTCGGCGAAGTTCTCCCCGGTCTGGGACGGCGAGGGGATCCTCAAGGCCAGCGCCGCCCCCGGCGACCTGATCCTGGCCCGGGGCCGCAACTCGGCCTTCGAGGCCGACTGGAAGGTGGACGAGTTCCTCTCCTGGTTCGAGCAGGAGCGGGGCAGGAAGCCCCTGGTCATCGTCACCGGCGACCACGCCGAGGAGATGCGCGAGCAGGGGCACGTGGGGCACGGCTCGGCCCTCACGGTGCAGCAGATCCACGTCCCCATGGTGATCCTGGGCGACGGCGTGCCGGTGGGCCGCCGCAGCGCCCCCACCAGCCACGCCGACGTGGTGCCCACGCTCCTCGGCCTGCTCGGCGACACCCACCCGCCGGAGCGCTACTCCGACGGCCTCGACATGTTCACCGCGCCGGACGACCGCTTCGTCCTGGCCTCCCTCGGCTGGGAGCCGCGCTACGCCGCCATCGGCAAGGACCTCAAGGTCTCCTTCTACGGCATGGACGCCGGGATGGGCGGCGTCACCATCACCGACCCCTTCGACCAGCCCCTCACCGACGGGGACGCCCGCTTCAGCGCCGCCGCCCCGCGCATCCTGCGGCTCTTCGGCCGCGGCTCGAGCGGCGGCCCGGCCGCCGGCCTGGTCCCGAGCGCCGCGGCGGCCCCGGCCCCCTGAGCATGATCGAGGAGGCCGCCACCCCCGTCGCCCCGGAGGACGGGACGCCGCTCCACCTCGTCGAGCCCACGCTCACCGGGGAGGCGGGCCACCAGCTCTCCCTCGCCGAGAGCCTCTGGACCGCCGCGGCCGGCGCGCCGGTGGTGCTCTGGGCCGGCCGGGGCGCGGCCGTGCCGGGGGCGCCGGCCTGGGTCCGGGTGGAGCGCCACTTCGCCCGGCGCGGCCGCAAGCTGCAGGCCCCGCTCCTCTACCGTCGCCTGCTCCGCCACCCAGCAGGATCTCCTCGCCCTGGCCTGGGCCGCCGGCCGAGCCCCGCTGCCGCCCGGCAAGGTCCACGCCTACGTCCACTGGTGGCGCGACAGCCCGGCCAAGCGGCTGGCGCTGGCCTGGGTGGCGCGCCGGCAGCCGGGGCTGGCGATCCTCGGGCCGACGCCCGGCGCGGTGGCGCCGTTCCGCCGGGCCGGCTTCCGGCGCGCCGAGGTGGTGCCCTACCCCATCTCGCCGGCCCGGGCGGCGGCGGCGCTGGTCCGCCCCTTCTCCCACCTGCTCTTCGCGGGGGCGGTGCGCCAGGACAAGGGCTTCGGCCGGTTCGTGGACCTGGTGGCGCTCCTCGCCGCCGAGGGGGTCGCCTGGCCGGTGACCTTCCAGCGGGCCGCCTCGCCGGCGCGCTACGACGAGGCCACGCGGCGCGACCTGGCCCGCCTCGACCGGCTCGGCCACCCGGCGCTGCGCGCCGCAGCGGAACCGCTCCCGGCCGAGGCCTACGCCGCGCTCTTCCCGGGCGGCGTCTGCGTGCAGCCCTACCGGCCGGGCGACTTCGCCGACCGGGTCAGCGGCGTGACGCTCGACGCCCTCTCGGCCGGCTGCCCGGTGGTGGCGCTGGCGGGGACCTGGACGGCGCGGGTGGTGGCCCGCTTCGGCGCCGGCGAGGTGGTCCCGGACGACGCGGCGCCGACGCTCCGCGAGGCGGTGCGCCGGGTGGTGGCGGGCTACGAGGGCTACCGGGCCGCCGCGGCGCGGGCGGGCGCCGCCGTGCAGGCGGAGAACGACGGCCGACGCCTCTGGGCGGCGCTCACCGCGGCGCCGCCGGGGTAGCCGGGCGCCGCGGCGCGGGCCCGCTCACCACCGGCGGAGGCCGAGGCGCCGGCGCGCCGCCTGCGTCGCCACCGCCCACCAGCCGGCCGCGCCCAGGCGGGACCGCACCCGCGCCCGCGCCGGGTTCCCGCGCAGCTGGCGCCAGAGGGCCGCCTGCAGCTCGGCCTCGGGCAGGCCGGCCACGCCGGGGAAGGCCTCCCAGAACGCCAGGAGCGCCACGGCGTAGGCCGCCCGGGCCTCGGTCCCCTTGGAGAGGTTCCCGGCGTGATCGAGGAAGTCCACCAGCGGCTCCGCCACGTGGGAGAGGCGCGGGTAGTCGCGGCAGGCCTGGAGCCAGATCCAGAGGTCGGGCCCGGCGCCGTGGCGCAGCCAGCCGTGGCGCGCCTCGTCGGGCAGCTCCACCGAGAGCCAGCGGCGCAGGTCGCCGGCGCGCATGACCGCGCAGCAGGGCGACCAGGGGACGGCGGGCCGCCCGTGGTAGATGGCCCGCAGGTAGTCGGCGGCCGCCTGGTCGCCGTCGGGGAGCTGGTACCAGGTGGCCGGCCTCGCCTCGGGCCCGCCGCGGTTCATGCGCACCGCCGACCAGGCCAGCCCGACGCCGGGGTCGGCCAGCCGCGGCACCAGCCGCGCCAGGTAGGCGGGCTCGTACCAGTCGTCGCTGAAGCAGAGCCCGGCCAGCGGCGCGCGGGCCAGCTCCGCGCAGCGCCGCCAGTTCCGCACCGGCCCGACGTTGGTGGCGTTGCGCTCCACCCGGATGCGTGGGTCGCGGCGCGCGTAGGCCTGCGCCACCTCCAGCGTGGCGTCGTCCGAGGCGTTGTCCACCACCACCGCCTCCCAGTCGCCGAAGGTCTGGGCCAGCAGGGCGTCGAGGGCGCGCGGGAGGAAGGCGGCGGAGCGGAAGCAGGGGACCAGCACGCTCACGGCGGGGGAGGCGCCGCCCGCGCCCGGGGTGGTCGACATGGGGCCGCGATTGTGGAGGGCGCCCGCGGGCGGAGTCAACCCGGCGTGCACCCGGCCGCCGGCGCGGCGGCGCGCGGGTTCGGGGTATCATCCCGCCCCTGCGGTGGCGCCGGCGCGGCCGCCCGAGGAGGTCCGGCGTGGCGGACGGCGTGAGCGTGCTGGTCTACGGTCGGAACGACGGGTACGGGTACAACCTGGCCCGCCGCGCCGCCCTGAGCCTCAACGCCATCGCCCACGTGCTGGGGGACGGGGACGAGATCCTCTTCTGCGACTGCAACACGCCCGACGAGCTGCCCACCTTCCCGGAGTCGATCGCCGACACCCTCACGCCGCGGGCCCGCGCCCTGCTGCGGGTGGTGCGGCTCCGGCCGCGCGCCTTCCGGCGGCTGGTGCCCGGCGCGGTGCTCCAGGTGAGCGAGCCGCTCTGCCGCAACGTGCTGCTGCGCCGGAGCCGGCCGGAGCACCGCTGGATCCTCTCCACCAACTCGGACCAGCTCTTCCTGCCGCTCGGCGGGGGCCGCAGCCTGCCCGCCGCCCTGGCCGGCCTCGACGACCGGCTCCACGTGGCGCCGCGGCTGGAGCTGCCGGAGGCGGTCTGGGAGCGGCTCGACCGCCGGGAGCCGGAGGCGGCGCTGGCCCTGCTGGAGCGCCAGGCCGCCCCCCTGCGCCTCGACGCGCTGGTGCGGGTCGGCGAGGTGGCGGTGTTCGACGGCCCGGGCGACGCGCAGCTGGTGCCCCGCGCGCTGGCCTTCGCCCTCGACGGCTTCGACGAGTCGATCCGGCGCGGCTGGCACGTGGACGGGAACTTCTGCGCCCGGGCCCGCCTGGCCTGCGGCGCCAACGGCTCGCTGGAGGACCGGTTCTGGGCCTTCCACTGCGACCACAACCGCACCCAGGCCTCCAAGCACGTCTCCAGCTTCCGCCGCGAGAGCATGCGCCGGCTGGTGCACCGGGTGGCGCGGGCGGAGCTGCCGGCCCAGCGCGACACCTGGGGCGCGCCCGGCGAGGCGCTGGAGGAGCTGCGCCTGGACGCCCCGGGGACCGGGTGGCTGCCGGCCCTCCTCCAGGCGCTGCCGCCGCGGCCGGAGGCGGCGCCGCCGGCCGAGGCCCCGATGACCCCGGAGAGCTTCAACGCCGGGCTGGCGGTGGCGCCGGACCAGCTCCTGCCCCACGTGGCGAGCCACCTCGACACCTGGCCGCCGGGGGCCAGGGTGATCTGGTGGGGCGGCGACGGGCGGGCGGCCGCGCTGCTGTCGCGCTGGGCCGAGGCGGCGGGCCGCCCCCTCTCGGTCGAGTTCCGGCGCTACGACGAGGACGAGCCGGCCTTCCGCGCCCTGCTGGCCGGGCTCCGCGGCGCCGACGTGCTGCTCCTCGACGCCCTGGCGCCGGAGGGCGTGGCCCCGCCCGGCCCGCGGTCCACGCGCCCCTGGCGCGAGGCGACGCCCTATGGCCGGGGGGTGGCGCGGCTGCGCCGCCGCCTGGCGCGGCTGGCCGACGCCCTGCGCCGCCTGGGCCGGGGCGGGCCCCGCCCCTACGCGGTGGCCTCGCAGCACACCTGGCTGGTCCGCCCCCTGCGCCGGCAGTTCCACGCCACGCTGGCGCCCTTCGCCTCCCGCGTCCGGCCGCTCACGGTGGTCGGCGCCGGCGCCCCCGCGTGGCGGCGCTGGCTGCTCCGCTGGCGCCCGTGACGGTGGGTCCGGGTCCCCGCTTGCGCTCCGGGTCCGGCTCGCCGATCATCACCGGACGCCATGCCTGCCCGTGAACCTCCACCCCGCGTGGGCCCGCCGTGATCGAGGTCGGGGTCAGCTTCGGCAAGCTCGGCCTCCTCAACGACGGCCTGGGCGAGTTCTCCGTGCAGGTCGGGCGGCGGCTGGCGGCCCGGGCCCGCTGGCTGCGGGAGGTGCACGGCATCCGCCTGACCTTCCACCTGCCGCCGGCCCGCGCCGGCCTCTTCGGCGACGAGGTGGCCTGGCTGCCGGCCCGCGGCGCGCAGAAGGTGCTCCACTGGGCGGGGCGCCGCTTCGACCTGTGGCACTCGCTCCACCAGCACAACCGCTTCCGGCCGCCGCTGGGGGCGCGGCGGCGCGTCACCACCGGGCACGACCTCAACTTCCTCTACGTGAAGCAGGGGCTGAGCCGGCTGCAGGCGCTGCGGCGGACCCGGTCGGTGCTGGCCCGCACCGACCACCTGGTGACCATCAGCGACCACGTGCGGCGCGACTTCGTGGAGCGGCTGGGGTGGGGCGGGCCGGTGCGGGTCATCCACAACGGCGCGCGGGACCTGACGGCCGGGCCCGACGAGCCGGTGCCGGGCCTGGAGGGGCGCCCCTTCTTCTTCCACCTGAGCCGGATGTTCCCCTCCAAGAACCCGCAGGCGCTCCTCGATCTCGCGGCGGCCTGGCCCGAGCGCACCTTCGTGCTGGGCGGCCCGCGCTGCGACCACGCCGAGGGGGTCGAGGCGGCGGCGCGGGCCCGCGGGCTCGCCAACGTGACGGTGCTCTACGACGTGAGCGACGCCCGGAAGGCCTGGCTCTACCGCCACTGCGAGGCCTTCCTCTTCCCGTCGCTGACCGAGGGGTTCGGCCTGCCGCCCATCGAGGCCATGCACTTCGGCAAGCCGGTCTTCCTCTCCGACCGCACCAGCCTGCCCGAGGTGGGCGGCGAGGTGGCCAGCTACTGGCACGACTTCGACCCGGCCTCGATGCGGCGGGTGGTGGAGGCGGGGCTGCGGCGCCACGCCGCCGAGGGGCTGGCGGCGCGGGCGCGGGCCCGGGCCGCCACCTTCGACTGGGACCGCTGCGTGGAGGCCTACCTGGCGCTCTACCTGGAGCTCCTCGGCCTGGCGCCGCCCGCGGCGGGGTGAGGCCCTGGCCCCCCGGGCGCCCGGTGCCGGTTGGGGCCTTGCCGCGGAAGGGCGCGCCCCGCGCGGCCCCCGGTCGTACGTTCCGTCGATGAGGCGGAGCGGGCCGGGCCTGTCGCTCATCGTGACCACCTTCGACCGGCCCGACGCCCTGGCGCTGGGGCTGGCGAGCGCGCTGGCGCAGTCCGAGCCGCCCGACGAGATCCTGGTGGCCGACGACGGCTCCGGCGAGGCCACCCGGGCGCTGGTGGCGCGCCTCGCCGCCGGCGCGCCGGTGCCGGTGCGCCACCTCTGGCAGGAGCACCGCGGCTTCCGGCTGGCCGCCGCGCGCAACCGGGCCATCGCCGCCGCCGCCGGCCCGTACCTGGTGCTGGTGGACGGCGACCTGGTGCTCCACCCCGCGTTCCTGGCCGATCACCGCCGGGCCGCGCGGCCCGGCCGCTGGGTCCAGGGGAGCCGGGTGCTGCTCTCCGAGCCGGTGACGCGCGAGGCCCTGGCGACCGGGCGCACCGCCTTCGGCCTGCTGGACCCGGGCACGCGCAACCGGAAGAACGGCCTGCGCTCGCCGCTCCTCTCCCGCCTCGCCTCGCGGGAGGGGCGCGACCCGCTGCGGGTGCGCGGCGCCAACCTGGCCCTCTGGCGGGCCGACGCCCTGCGGGTCAACGGCTTCGACGAGGCCTTCGAGGGCTGGGGGCGGGAGGACTCGGAGTTCGCGGCCCGCCTGGCCCACGCCGGCGTGGCCCGGCTCCACCTGCGCTTCGCGGCGGTGGCCTGGCACCTGTGGCACCCGGAGGCCTCCCGGGCCGCCCTCCCGGCCAACCAGCAGCGGCTGGAGGCCACGCTGGCGGCGAGGGCGGTGCGCTGCGAGCGCGGGCTGGACGGCCACCTGGCGGGCGCGGCGGCGCCCCCCGGGGCCGGCGCGGGTCAGGCGCGGAGCAGCCGGTAGTTGCGGTACTCGCCGACACGGATCCCGGTGGCGCCCTCGAAGAGGTCGAGGAGGTCCTCGCGCAGGCAGCGCAGGCGGAGGCCGCAGGGCACCGGCTCGAAGGGCCAGTCGGCCTGCTCCACCCAGGCGCGCATGGCGGCGGGGTGGGTGCCCTCGAAGCGGCGCACCTTCTCGCCCACGTCGTAGGCGAAGCCGTGCTCGGCCATGCGCCGCGCCCCCTCGTCGCCCTGGTAGAGCCGCACGAACTCCACCAGGCGGCGCTCCATCTCCGCGGGCGGGCGCACCCAGCCGTAGTGGTAGACCCGGGCGCCGGCCGGCCGCACCAGCAGCTTGCGCGCCCCCTCGCCCGGGCCGACGCGGAAGCCCTGGGCGTCGCGCCAGGAGCGCACCCCGCGCCCCAGCTTCACGGCGCGGATCTCCCGGCGGTACCAGCGGCGCGAGGTGCCCACGGTGTGGAAGGAGCCGTAGAAGTGGACGTAGTCGAAGAGCAGCCCCTCGGCGCGCGGGTCCTCGTGGAGGCGCGCCAGCGCGGCGCGGAGGGCCGGGTGGTCGTCCTCGTGGAGGGCCTCGTCGGCCTGCAGGTAGAGCCCCACGTCGCCGGTGCAGCGGGCCAGCGCCAGGTCGGTCTGCTGGGCCAGCACCGCGCCGCCCTTCTTGAGGGAGTCGTCCCAGGTGGACTCGAAGATCACCAGGCGCGGGTCGTCGATGGACCGGACCAGCTCCAGCGTGCCGTCGTCCGAGACGCCCACGTTGACCACCAGCTCGTCCACCAGCGGGAGGAGCGAGCGGATGGAGGCCTCCACCGGGTAGTGGAGGCGGAGGGCGTTGCGGACGAAGGTGAAGCCGGAGACGCGCAGGGTGGCTCCCGGGGGCCGGTCGGGGCGTGCGGTGCCGTTTGTACCCCGGCCGGGATTCCGCTACAACGCGCCCCGCCATGATCTCGGTCCAGGACGTCACCAAGGCCTTCGGCCCCAAGAAGCTCTTCGAGGACGTGAACGTGTCGTTCGCGCCCGGCAACCGCTATGGCCTCACCGGCCCCAACGGCGCGGGCAAGACCACCTTCATGAAGATCCTCGCCGGCGACGAGGAGCCCGACACCGGCGCGGTCATCCGCCCGAAGCGCCTCGGCATCCTGCGCCAGGACCACTTCCGCTACGAGGACTCCCGCGTGGTGGACGTGGTCCTGATGGGCAACCAGCCGCTCTGGAAGGCCCTCTCCGAGAAGGAGTCGCTCCTCGCCAAGCCGGAGATGACCGACGAGGACGGCATGCGCCTCGCCGAGCTGGAGGGGACCATCGCCGAGGAGGACGGCTACGCCGCCGAGGCCACCGCCGGCGAGCTGCTCAACGGCCTGGGCATCGACGTCGAGTTCCACGACCAGCCCATGCGCGCCCTGGCGGGCGGCTACAAGCTGCGCGTGCTGCTGGCCCAGGCCCTCTTCGGCCACCCCCAGGGGCTGCTCCTCGACGAGCCCACCAACCACCTCGACATCGAGTCGATCCGCTGGCTGGAGAAGTTCCTCCACGCCTACGACGGCGTGCTCATCACCATCAGCCACGACCGCCACTTCCTCAACGCCATCTGCACCCACATCGCCGACATCGACTACGAGGCCATCATCCTCTACCCGGGCGGCTACGACGAGATGGTCCGGCAGAAGGGCCAGGTGCGCAGCCGCGTCGAGTCCGAGAACCAGGAGAAGAAGAAGAAGATCGCCCAGCTGCAGGACTTCGTGGCGCGCTTCCACGCCGGCACCCGCGCCTCGCAGGTGCAGAGCCGCATCCGCGCCATGCAGAAGCTCAAGCTGGAGGACATGAAGCGGTCCAACATCGCCGCCCCCTTCATCAAGTTCGAGCAGAAGGCGCCCAGCGGCAAGCAGACCCTGACCATCGAGGGGATCGAGAAGCGCTACGGCGACGACCGGATCATCCGGCCCTTCTCCAGCCTGGTGACCCGCGGCGAGAAGGTCTGCATCATCGGCAAGAACGGCGTGGGCAAGACCACGCTGGCGCGGATGATCGCGGGCGACCTCAAGCCGGACAAGGGGCACGTCAAGTGGGGCCACCAGGCCCAGGTCGGCTACCTGCCCCAGGACCAGAAGGGCGTCATCCGCCCCGGCACCACCGCCTTCGGCTGGCTGCGCGAGCTGGAGGACAAGCTCTCCAACGAGGAGATCTCCGGCCTGCTGGGGCGCATGCTCTTCTCCGGCGAGGAGCGCATGAAGCCCACCGCCACCCTCTCCGGCGGCGAGACGGTGCGGCTCCTCATGTCCAAGCTGATGCTCTTCAAGGACAACGTGCTGGTCCTCGACGAGCCCACCAACCACCTCGACCTGCAGTCGATCGCCTCGCTCTCCGAGGGGCTGCAGAAGTACGAGGGGACCATCATCATCGTGACCCACGACCAGGAGCTGATCCGCGAGGTGGGCACGCGCATCTGGGCGCTCCACAAGGGCGAGGAGGTGCTGGACTTCCCGGGCACCTTCGACGAGTTCGTGGAGAAGCACCCGGACCTGGCGGAACACCATTCGTAGCACCGGGCTGCGCCCCGCCGCGTCGGCCTGACGCCCGGCGCCGCCCGGCGCCGCGCGTCCGACGCGGGCCGTCGGGCGCCTTTCCGACAGCCCGCGCGCCCGTCACCCGGGCCCCCGACCCACCGGCCGCGACCCACCACCTGCGCGGGGGCGCGCGTCCCTGATCCCGGGGGCTTGGCGGCGCTCCGCCCCGGCCGGCGGGGCACACGCGCTGCACATCCCCCCGCCGCGGCGACCGGCCGCGGGCCTCCCGCCCGACGCCCGTCGCCCGAGCCTCCGCCACGCGCGGAACGGGGTACCGCATGCTCTCCCGCATGAAGATGGGCGCCAAGCTGCAGGCCGGCTTCGCCCTCGCCGTCGCCATCCTCCTCCTGGTCGGCCTCACCTCCTTCCTCGGCGCCGAGCACATCTCGACGCACTTCTCCGAGATCGCCGAGCTCAAGTTCCCGGGCGTGGAGGCCCTCGCCGAGGTGAACGAGGCGCAGACCGCGGTGGGGCGCGGCAACGCCACCCTCATCCTGCGCCGGGCCGACGGCGAGATGCTGCGGGGCGCGCGCGCCTACGTCGCCGCGGCCTGGACGCGGCTCGAGCACGGCATCCAGCGCTACGAGGCGCTGCCCCATGACCCGGCCGCGCTGGCCGCCTGGGCCGAGGCGCACCGCGCCCTCGACGACTGGAAGGCCAAGGCGCAGCAGGTGCAGGCGCTGGCCGACGACCGCGACCGGCTGCTCTCCGCGGGCCGCGCCCGCGACGACGCGCAGGTGGTGGCCGTGGACGACCGGCTCTGGGAGGCCTTCCAGGTCTCCCGTGCCGCCTTCGCGCCGGCCCAGGAGCGGCTCGACGCGATCATCGCCGCCACCGGCAAGGAGGCCGCCGTCAGCAAGGAGGAGGGGCTCGAGGCCACCCACGCCACCATCCTCCAGGTGGTCCTCGCCATCCTCCTCGGCGCCGTCGCCCTGGCGGGCACCGGCTGGTTCCTCTCCCGGCGCGTCGCCGCCACCGTGACCGCCCTCACCGCCGAGACCGGGCGGCTCCGCGAGGCGGTGGCGGCGGGCCGGCTGGGCGTGCGCGGCGATCCCGAGGCCGTCGAGGTCGAGTTCCGGCCGGTGGTGGAGGGGATCAACGAGACCATGGACGCCTTCCAGCGGCCCATCCAGGTGACGGCGGACTACGTGGACCGCATCTCCCGCGGCGACCTGCCCCCGCGCATCACCGACCGCTACGAGGGGGACTTCAACGCCATCAAGGACTCGCTCAACCGCTGCCTCGACTCCCTCTCCGGCCTCATCGGCGAGATGAACCGCATGAGCGCCGAGCACGAGAAGGGGGACATCGACGTGGCGGTGGACGCCGGCCGGTTCCAGGGCGCCTACGCGGCCATGGCCCGCGGCGTGAACGAGATGGTGGGGGCCCACCTCGCGGTGAAGAAGAGGGC
>WBZM01000151.1_pt1 | contig 112922 bp, 92 predicted proteins | sample 5204271 | NCBI WGS metagenome assembly WBZM01 (sample SAMN12344346, study PRJNA552823) | activated sludge metagenome | biome: Activated sludge suspended growth; feature: Nitrification reactor; material: Wastewater; isolation source: activated sludge from nitrification reactor of wastewater...
TTACCTTAGGCAGAGTATTCACCCCCTTTGTCTTGAAGATTGATCATCGGGACGATAATAGCACGGGGACGGCAACGCGGCAACCCGGCGTTGGCAGCGCCGCCCACCCGGCTATAATCCCCGTAGCCCGCCACCATCCGGCCGGCAATTCACACTCGGAGGCAACACCCATGGATCCCGTTGGTATCGCCATCTTCATCATCTTCATCCTGCTCCTGGCGGCGGCGATTGTTCTGCCCAAACTGCAGCGCAACCGAGCGCGGCAGTAGGGTGCAGATGAAGAACTTCAGCAGCTTGTGGCCGAAGGGCCGAGCCGCGACGTGGATCGCGGCGGCCCTTCTTCTAACCATTGCCGTTCGCTTCACCGTTCGACCCGTTCCCTCAACCGCCCTGGCGCAGAGCCTAACCGTCGTTGCCCGCGTCTACTATAGCGACCCCGCCGACCTGGCTCGCCTGACAGATTATGACCTGTGGGAATACAACAATATCATCGAGCGCTACGTGCTGGTCGCCGCCGATGGCCATGACCTCGATGCCCTTCGCGCGGCCGGCTGGCGCGTCACCGTCGATGAAGCGGCCACGGCGCGGCTGTCAAGCGCCGCCGATCCAGCCTTTTTCGACGGTTACCGCTCGGTCGATGAACTCTACGCCGCCCTCGACGCGGCCGCCGCGACCCACCCCGAGTTGACCGAACTACTGACCTATGGCCAGAGCTACTGCCTGGGCAGCGGCGGCTGCGTGACGCCCGGCGGCGACGCGCTGGCCGGCTATCCGCTGCGCGCCATCCGTATCACCAATGAGGCCGTGGCCGGCAGCTCAACCTTCGCCGGCGGCACCGTCCAGCGGGGCCAGAAGCCCGTTTTCTTCCTGATGGCCAACATCCACGCCCGCGAGATCACCACGCCGGAGATCGCCATGCGCTTCCTCGACCTGCTACTCGACGGTTACGGCACGGACGCCAACATCACCTGGCTGGTCGATTGGCACGAGATCTGGATCGTGCCCACGGTCAACCCCGACGGCCATTGGCTGGTGACGCTGGGCGAGGAGCCGGCCTACGGCGGGCCGCCGTTCATGCAGCGCAAAAACGCCAGACAGCACAACGGCGTCGATGGCGTCGAAGATTGTGACGCCTGGCCGCCAGACAGCGGCACGCAGTTCGGGGTCGATCTCAACCGCAACCACAGCTTCGCCTGGGGCGGCACCGGCTCCAGCGACGATCCCTGTAGCCCCGTGTTCCGCGGCGTTGCGCCCGCCTCAGAGAGCGAAGTGGCCCAACTGGAAGCCCTTCTCAGCGCTCTCTTCATCGACCGGCGCGGCCCAGAGATGTACGACCCAGCCCCGGCCGACACGGCCGGCCTGCTCATCACCCTCCATAGTTTCAGCAATCTCGTCCTCTGGCCGTGGGGGCATGTCTATAGTGACGCGCCCAATAAAGCCGATCTGCAGGCCATTGGCGATAAGCTGGCCACATTCAACGGTTATCGGTCGTGCCAGGCGGCGGCCTATGATTGCCTCTATGCTTCCGCCGGGGCCAGCGACGACTGGGCCTATGGCGAACTGGGGATCCCCGCCTTCACCTTCGAAATGGGCGACCAATTCATGCCGCCCTACGGCGCGCTCGATGCCATCCAGTGGCCCGCCAACGGCCCGGCGCTGCTCTACGCGGCCACCATTGCCCGCACGCCCTATCAGACCGTCCACGGCCCCGACGCCCGCGATGTGATCGTGGCCGGGCCGGGGCCGCTGCGGGCCGTCTGGGCCACGCTGGACGCCACCAACAACGGCGGGCAACCCATCGCCGCGGCCGAATACACGCTGGACGTGCCGCCCTGGCGCGAAGAGGCCCAGGCTGTGCCGTTGGCAGCCAACGACGGGGCCTTCGACGCAGCGGTCGAGAGAGTGTTGGGCGAAGTGGATACGTCGGCGCTGTCGCCCGGCCGGCACATGCTCTACCTGCGCGGCCGGGACAGCGCCGGAAACTGGGGGCCGGTGTCGGCCGCCTTCATTACCGTCAGCGCCTTGCCGACCGAGTGGCTCTATCTGCCCGGCGTGCTGGGGCCATAGGCGCGGGGCGGCGTGGTGGAGCCGTTGCGCCCCACCCGCAGTTCGCTTCGCTGCTAGACCTGTGTCCTGAACTGGGTTTCGTAGAGCGACGCATAGAGGCCATCGCGCGCCAGTAGCTCGTCGTGCGTGCCTTGCTCCACCAGCCGCCCTTCATCCATGACCAGGATGATGTCGGCGGCCAGGATCGTCGACAGGCGATGGGCAATCACCAGACTGGTGCGCCCGTCCATCACATGTTGCAGCGCCTCTTGTATCAGCGCTTCGGACAGCGAGTCGAGATTGGAGGTGGCCTCATCAAGCACCAGGATACGCGGGTCTTTCAGGATGACGCGGGCAATGGCCACGCGCTGGCGCTCGCCGCCGCTCAGCCGGTAGCCGCGCTCGCCCACGACCGTATCGTAGCCGTCGGGCAGCCCGGCGATGAAGTCGTGGATATTGGCCGCGCGGGCAGCAGCAACCATCTCAGCCTCGGTCGCATCGGGCCGCGCGTAGAGCAGATTGGCGCGGATCGTGTCGTAGAAGAGGTACGTCTCCTGGGTCACCATACCGATGTTCTCGGCCAGCGAATTCAGCGTCACGTCACGCAGGTCGTGGCCGTCGATGAGCACGCGGCCGGCGGTCGGGTCGTAGAGCCGGGGGATCAGGTAGGTAATCGTCGTCTTGCCGGCGCCACTCGGCCCGACCAGCGCGGCCAACTGCCCCGACTCGATGCGAAAATCCACGTCGCGCAATGCCGCCCGGCGCGCCGGGCCTGGCTCCGCGTCATTAACCCCGTTAGCGCCGGCGGCCGCCTCCGGCTCACCGTCGGCGCGATAGGCCACGGAACGGGGCTTGCCGCCGCGGCCGCGGCGCAACAACGTCTCGCCGCTGCGCCAATCGTAGCGCACCACCTCCGCCAGAGCCGTCCCCTTTTCGCCCGACGCCGTATAGTCGAACGTCACCTTGTCGAAGGTGATCTGCCCGGCGACATCGCGCAACGGCACAGCGTCGGGCGCTTCGGCGATCTCCAGCGGGATGTCGAGCACCTCGAAGACGCGCTCGAAGCTGACCATGCTCTGGGCGAACTCCACCGGCGCATTGGTTAGCGCCATCAGCGGGCCATAAAGCTGGCTCAGGTATGCGCCAAAGGCGACGATAGTGCCAATAGTGAACGCGCCCTGGATGGTCAGATAGCCGCCGACCCAGTAGACCAGCGCGCTGCCGACCGCGCCGATGATGCCCAGGACCATGAAGAACCAGCGGCCGATGACGGCCGAGTGGATGCCCAAGTCGCGCACGGCGGCGCTGTCGCGTTGGAAGCGGGCCAGCTCGCGCTCTTCGCGCCCGAAGAGCTTCACCAGTAGCGCCCCGCTGACGTTGAGCGTCTCGTTCATCGTCGAATTCATCTCGGCGTTGAGGATCATCGAACGGCGACGCAGGTCGCGCAGGACACGGCCGATACGCCGCGCCGGCAGGTAGAAGAACGGCAGCACCACCAACCCCAGCAGTGTCAGTCGCCACTCCAGGGCGAGCATGATGGCCAGTGTGCCGATGACCTGGACGATGTTGGAGAAGATAGCGATGAGCGTGTTGCTGATCGCCTGTTGCGCGCCGACAACGTCGTTATTCAGCCGGGACATCAGCTCGCCGGTGCGCGACTGGGTAAAGAAGCGCAAGGACATGCGCTGAAAATGCTCGTAGACAGCGCAACGCAAGTCAAAGATGGTGCTCTCGCCGACAAAGGCGCTCAGCTTGCGCTGCCAGACCCCGACCACACCGTTGAGGATGGGCACGGTGATCAGCGCCGCGGCCAATATGGCCAACAGGCGCGTGTTGGCGTTGGGAATGACGTCGTCGATCAGCGTCCGCATCAGCAAGGGTGTGACAAGGGTGATGCCCGTCGTCAGCAAGATGCTGAGCAATAGCAGGACTACCTCGCGCGTGTAGGGGCGCGCAAACTGCCAGACGCGCACCAGCAGGTCGCGGGTTACGACCGGCTGATCCTGCTCTTCATCCTGGCTGAGAAAGGCCCACCAGCCACCGCCATGAAAACCCATGCTTGTTACTCCGGGGCTTCTGCCCAACAACGCTAAGGAACTGTGAACTGGCCTAATTCTACGCCGTCTTGCCCGTCCGCAAACCTCCACCTTTGGTTAGTCAGCGGATCATAGAGGCCAACGACCACGTCGTAGACTCCGGTCGGGGCCGATTCGGGCAGCGCGACCGTCGCCAGTTGTACCAGTGTATCCCCCGGCCGCCAACCCTCCCAGGCGGCGCTCAGCCCGTCCCACTGGGCCACGAGTTGACCATCCTGGTCCAGCACGTGGACGAAGATCTGGATCGGCCGCGGCGCGCCCTCTTGTCGCCAGATGGTCAGCACGTCGATGGCGCGGCCGTTCCGCCGCGCCCAACTGCTCTGGCCGAAGGCGACTACATGACCATCCAGCGCCAGGGGGCGCTCGGCCGCGGGCGGCCGCGCCTGGGCGCGGAACAGGTGGTAGCCGTCGCCGGTGGCCACGGGCGACGACCCATAGTCCAGGAAGGGACGCAGTGTAGCCGGTAGGTCACCCCGGGCGGGCAGCAACAGCCACAGCGGCGCGGGGCCGGGCGGTAGCACCAGCGCCCGGCCGGCCTCAAACCAGCGGGGTGTCACCCGGTTCGTGCCCAGTTGGGCGAAGTCGGCCGCGGCCATCGCATCCATCTGCGTGCCGGCCAGAAGCAAATCGGCCGGCTCGCCCCGTGGCGCGACCTGATAGAGAAAGATGCTGTAACCCACCTTGTCGTCGGCAGGCCGCTCGCGGAAGAAGCGGTACTGGTCATGGTCGGCAAAGTGGACGCCCTGCAATGTCGTGGCGCTGATGGCGTACCAGCCCGGCGCGGGGTCATGGGGATAGAACGGCCGCGCCGCGGGGTTCATCAGCCGTGGCGGGAAGCTATCCAGTCCGTCGTAGGCGATGCCATAATACTCCGGCCGGCCCTCACCGAAGTAGCTCAGCCAGACGCGCCTCACGCCGTGGCTGTCCATCCATGTCTTCAGCCGGCCCAGGTCCTGTCCCCAGTCGATATTGCTGTCCACCAGCGCCCGCCAGCCGTTGTCCGGCCCGCCGGCCAGGGCATTGAAATAGGAGATGAAATGTGGGTAGACCCACACCGTCGCCAGCGCCAGCCAGACCACGGCCACGGCGGCAAGCACGCCCACGCGGTTGCGCCCCACCTCCCTCGGCTGGCGGACGGCCCATTGGACGCCGGCCTGGGCCACGACCACGCCGGTGAGCACAGACAGAAACGGCAGCACCGCCAGCAAGTGCCGATAACCCAGATTGATGTCCGTCGTCAGGGCGATGGCGAAGTAGCCGCCGGCGGGAATGAGCAGCGCCGCCAGATCAAAGGCCGCCGTCCGGAAGGCGTCTCGCTGGCGCAGCGCCATTCTCGCTATGCGAAAGATAGCAAAGGCCAGCAGCAACAGGGTTGGCAGCGGCGTCTTCAGCACAAAGGCAACCGGGAAATAGTACCACCAACCGGTGTCGGAGTAGCGCCCCAGCAGGAACGACGGCGCGCCGACCTGCAGCCGGTTGCCGATGGCCAGCAGTTGCTCGAAGTGGTCGGCCAAAGGCACGGCCGCCCCGCCCAACAGCCCCACCACCGGCAAGGGCGCGCGCAATGGCCCCACCTGAAAGCCGCTCGTCGCCCATAGTGTCAACAGAGCCACGGCCGGATAGACGAAAAAGGTCTGCACGAGGGTGCGGCGCTCCAACGCTCGGCGGCGCGTCCACAGGGCCACCAGGACGACCGCGCCGAACAGGGGCACAAACAGCAGGGCGGTGAACTTGGTGTTCTGTAAGAGGCCCAGCCCCACCCCGGCCACGGCCGCCGCCCGCCACGACGGCCGCCGCAGGCAGCGCCACAGGGTATAGCCCGCCAACACCGCCGCCGCGGCCAGCCCCAGGTCAGTCGTCACCAGACGCGCGTGGGCCAGGATATTGGGGTCGAGCGCCGCCAGGGCCAACGCCAACAGTCCGGCCCCGTTCGCCGCCCGTCCCAGCCGCCATCCGTGGGCCATCTGCCCGGCCCAGCGCCCGACGACGGCCGCCAGCAGCAGGCCCAGCCAGATCGTCGGCACGCGGGCCAGGAACATCGTCCGGGCCACATCGTTGCCAATTCCCCACAGGAAGAGTTCGGCCGGGCGATGGAAACTCGTTTCGCTCCAGGACGGATCGTCGGACGGCAGCCTGACTGTCGGGTCGGCGACCAGCAACGCCGCGTTCAGCGCATTGAGGCCGATGGGGTGGCCGACGATGATCGTCCGCGTGCCGCCGTTTTCCGGCCCGCGCAGATAGGCCAGGCCGCGGACGAGGAAACCCTGCTCGTCGAACGTCGGCCCCTCACCAGCCAGGCTGGTCAGCGACAGGGCAAACATGACCCACAGCAGCAGGGCGGCGACCCAGACCGGCCGAGCCGACAACTTGCGCACGACGCCACCACCTCCGCATAGAAATGGCCGGCAAGGCCCGCGCGGGCCTTGCCGGCCAGATGGTTCACGAACCGTCCACGCCAGTTAGTCGAGTGGCATCACCTGGACATATTCGAAGCGCCAGGTGAGATTGTCGATGATGTCGGTTGACGCGAACAAGCCGAAGTACGGGCTGTTGACCCAACGGGTGTCGCCATGCTCATATTGGAGCGTCAGCGGCTGGCCCGGCAAGCCAGCATAGAACTTGATGCCGTCCTGCCGCACCTCAATGCGGTAATGGTTCCACTCGAAGGGGTTGACGTTCTTGAGATTCTGCAAATTGCCCGTATAGCCCACGCGCTTCATCGGACTACCGCCGCAGCCGAGACACCACTCCAGCCGGTCGACGCGCTCAAACAGCAATTGCAGGACAACGCGGCTGGCGTTGGAGTCGTTGTAGATGATGTTGGTGTTGTAGAAGTGGTTGAAGCAGGCGGTGTGCCTGTACCATTCGTCGAACGATGTGCCGGGCGGACAGGTCTGGCCGGTCCAGTCACCGCCGAAGACACCGCCGGCCGAGTGGGTGTAGATCTGGCTGATGCTGCGCATCTCGAAATCAATCGCATAGGGGACGCGCGGCGCGGGTTGCAGCGGGCTGACGATGCCCCAGTCGAAGCGGTCGAGAATCTGCATGACGTAGCGGCCGTTCTCGTAGAAGCCCTTGACCTCCTCAAGGTAGGTCGAGCGACGCATGCTCCAGCCCGTGTTGGGGTTGTCGAAGTCGTCGCGGTAGCCGCCAACTACCTGGCCCACATTCGACCACGGACCGGCCAGATCGCCAACGCGGCTGCGAACCCGGTAGTAGTAAACGTTGAAGGGGCCGGGTGACTTGCTAATGGCCTGCGAAGTCGTTGGCCCAACCCTGATGGTCACGGCATCGGAGAAGTCCGGCTCCTGGGCCTCCTGAATCTCGTAGCCGTGCGCGCCGACGCTCTCCGTCCAGCTTAGCCCCCAGGCATTGGCGCTGTTGGGTTGGCCCACGCTCAGCGTCACCGGGCCGGGTTCGGGGGCCAGGCCGTAGATGGTCAGCGGCAGCAGCTGGAGCGGCGAGGACTTGGCCTCATCGACGGTGATCGTCGTGCTGCGGTCGAAACTCTGCTCGGCGCTCTCGATGTGGGCCGTATTCACGACCGTAGCGCCAGCCACGGCGCTGAGCTTCAGTTGGACGGAGATGGTGATGACCACCTGACCGCCTTCCGGCACAACACCTTGCCAGGTCACCACGCCCGCGCTGTAACCGCACTGGTCGGTGAGGAGGGCTTGGCAGTTGGTTGCAAGATGGTTCAACGGATTGGGTAAGGTATCGGTCATCTTCGTGGGAATATCGAACTGACCGGTGTTGCGGATGGTGATGGTGTAGTCGAAGACACCACCGGGCATGACCACCTCCTGCGAGGCGGTCATGGTCGAATCGACCAGATTCGCCGGCTGAAAGGCGCTCGCCGGCAACGTGTGAGCCGCCAGATAGCGGTCGATTCCCGGCGGCATCGCGGCCAGTGCCTCATCCGTGGGCACCAATGCCACAAAGGGCGACGGCGTTCGATCTGCTCCGGGCGGCGGCGTGGGCTTGGCGTTGATCTCCTCGGCCGCGCCGGCACGGGCCAGGCCCACAATGACAAGAAGTGCCAACAGAACCGCCAGGGAGAGACCGCGGCGCGGTCGCCGTCCGGGCGGCGGGGCAACAGGTTGCTTCGTATTCATGGCTCTTTGCTCCTTCCTCATACCGGTTCAGTGAACCGCTGAATACCGGCAATGGTACTGTCCCCCATCTATCCGGGCAAACCATCGCGCCCTACGCTGCCCCCACGGCGGCCCAACGCCAACGGGCCGGCAGCGGGCGCATCGCCCACCGCCGGCCCGTCAGCGAATAAGGTCGCCCTCGCGCCAGTTGAATTAGTCGAGAGGCATCACCTGGAAGTTATCGAACCACCAGATACCGTTGGTGTACTCGTCGGTCGAGGCGAACAGGCCGAAGTAGTCGTCGTTGACATAGCGCGTATCGCGGTAGGTATATTGCAGCACCGGCTCAAAGCCCAGCTTGGCAGCATAGACCTTGATAATATCCTCCCGCACTTCGACGCGATAGTGGTTCCAGCCGGTCGGATCGACGAGCTTGAAGGTCTTGATGCTGCCCGGGTTAATGTCGCCGAGACGCTTGAGCGGGCTGCCGCCGCAGTTGAGACACCACTCCAGATAGTCAACGCGCTCAAACAGCAGCTTCAGCGGGCCGTAGAAGATGGTATTCGTGTTGTAGAAGTGGTTGAAGCAGTCACCGTGCTTGTACCAGCCGTCGGCGTCGGTAGCCATGGGGCAGCGCGCCGCCGGCCAGTCGCCGCCGAAGACGGCCCCGAACGACCACAAGTTCGCGCCGCCGCCGTCCACCATCACCCAGAAGTCGATCACATAGGGCAGGCGTGGCGCGGGCTTGCCGGGGCTGGAAATGCCCCAGTCCCAGCGATCGTTCACGTCGAGGACGTACTTGCCGTCCTGATAGCGCCCGTGGACTTCCTCGATATAGGTTGTCCGGCGCATGGACCAACCGCTGTTAGGGTCTTCGAAGTCGTCGCGGAAGCCGCCGACAACACGCCCTTCATTCGACCACGGCCCCACCGTGCCGCCGATGCGGCTGCGAACGCGGTAGTAGTACACGTTCTCCGGCGAGGGCACTTTGGTCAGGGTCAGGCTCGTGGCTGTGCCCACATCGCTGATCTGTCCGTCGCTGAAGTCGGACTGATGGGCTTCTTGCAGCTCGTAGCTGGTGGCGTTGGAATCGGCCGACCAGGAGACGGGCCAGGCGTTGAAGCCGTTGGGCACGCCCACGGTCAGGGTGAGTTGGCCCGGCTGCGGCAACAGGCCAAACGTCGTCAGAGGCACAAAGCTCCTCAAGGAGGCTTCGGCACGGTCGATGCCCGTCTCGGTGCGGGCCGAGAGCGGCAGTGTGTGCGCGGCCACATACCGCTCAATGGACGGCGGCATCGTCATCAGTTCGGCGGTTGTCGGTGCATAAGGAACCAGCAATGCGGCCCGCGCGTCGTCGGTATCTTGGGCCCCTGCCAGCGCAACGACAAGCACCAGAAGGAGCAAGACGAAAGCGACGGCCGTATATCTTATCCGGCGTGAATTCAGTCGGTGAGTGAGCGGCATATGGAAATCTCTCCTATCAAGTGAACTACGTTTCGGATATAGACTCTATATCCACTGCGAATGCTATCATCTGCCCCCACTATGGCAAGTCACAGTCCAGGCCCTCGGCCGCCGGCGCGCAACGGGCCAGCAACGCCGTACCCGTGCCATCGGCCGACGGCAGCCGCAGGCCGTCGCCGTGCCGGTACAGGCCGATCACCAGCCGGTACTCCCCCGGTGACAGCGCCGGCAGCGACAGAACGTGGCGCTGCAACAGCCGGTCGCCGGGTCGCAGTGTCGTCGCCGCCGCATCCAGCCCGTCATGTTGGGCGACAATGGCCCCGCCCTTGTCCAGCAGGTGGACGAACAGGGTCAGGTCGGCCGGCAGCGCCGCCAATACTTGCCACGACGACACCAGCCGCAGTTGTCCCTCGCCCAGCGCGCTACCAGCGTTCAGCAAAGTGAAGCCTTCCAACCGCGCCGCCGGCGGCTCGCCAAAGCTCTCCCCGACGGCCGGCCCGGCGGCCGTCGGCCAATCCGGCAGGACGTAGACGGCAAAGGAGGGCGCGTCGGGGCTGCGAAAGATCGGCTCGCCCAGGCCGGCGGCCGCGGCCAACTCGCCGTCCAGCGGGGCATATTCGGGCACATAAAGGCGCGCCGCTGTCTGCCCGGCGGGCCACACCAACGCCCCAGCCACTCCGCCGCCGGTCTGCACCCAGCGCGCCGCGGGGTCACGGCCAATAACACGGCGCAAGCTATCGGCATCGATGGGTTCAAAGAAAACCTCGGCCACAACCGGCGCGTCGCCATTCCCCGCCAACCAGGCACGGCCGATGTCGCGCAACGCCGTCTGGTAGCGCAGGCGCGTCTCCAGCTCGGCCGGCCAGCGCACAAAGCCGTCGCGCACAGTGCGATAGCCGCTGAAGGCCAGGAGGACGCCCGCCAAGACCATCAGCGTCCATGTGGCCGCCTGCCCGCCGCGCCGGCTCCGGGCGGCGGCCGTCCACACAACCAGCCGATCGATGGCCAAGCCCGGCAACAGGTAGACCACCGGCAACGCGCCGACCAGCCTCACCGTGCTGGGCGCGTCGGGCGACAGAGCGCTGGGCAGGAGGGTCACAGCCAGCCAGGCCAGGGCCAGGGCGTAACTTGGCCGCCGCCAACGCCACAGGGCCAGCAGCAGGCCGCCATAGAATAGCAGCGCCGTCAGTGGGTCAAACAACGGCCGGCCGGGCGGGCTGTAGGTCCAACGCGGATCGCCGCTGATACTAAACACGCCGAGCGTCGCCAGCGCTGCCTGCTCCACTGGCCCGGCGTTGCCGGCACGCAGCGCGGTTAGCGGCCCCTCCAGCTGCTCCAGCCGCTGTTGCAGCTCTGGGTTGGCCCGCAAGGTCAATCCCAACGGCAGATAGACCAGCCCGCAGAGCGCCAGCACCACAGTGGCATAGACGACCTGCGCCCGCGACGCGCCGCCGGCCTCGCTACGCCGGCGGGCCAACCAGTGGGCCGCCGCCATCAGGGCGACCACCAACGCGGGAATGAGTGGCGCCACACGCGCAGCGGTGTAGCTGTACATCGCCAACCCCAGGAAAAGCCCGGCCAGCCCGGCCCGGAGCAAACCGCGGCGCGTCAAAATCTCCCTGCACAGCGGCCAGCACAGCGCCGCCATCACCAGCAGCGCTGGCTCCAACACCGGCCGGATACCAATACGACTGAAGATGACCGGCCACCAGCTGGCGGCCAGCCCCAGCCCGGCGACAAGCGCGGCCGTCGCCCCAAAGTCGCGCCGCGCCCAGCGCAGTGTCAGAGCCACCAGCAGCAGGCCGAGGTAGACCGATGGCAGACGAATGGCCAGCCAGTTGTCGCCCAGCAAAGGCGCGAAGGGGGACGCCAGATAATGGTAAAGTGGCTCATGCCCATAGCCGTGGCGGAAGAAGAGGGCATGCTCGCCACCACGGATGAAGAGAGCGATGTCGGCATCCAGAATCTCGTCCTGCGCCAGCCCCGGCGGCACGTCGGGCAGGGCCACGAGCCGGAAGGCTGCCGCCAGCAGCAGCACCAGCAGCGCCGCCAACAACCAGTGCCGCGGCGTCGGCCGCCACGCAGCGACGGGAGTTCGCTCAGGGAACATCATAGATGAGAATGGAATAGCCGACGCGAGCCGACGGCTCGCGGGCGCGGAACCAGGCGTAAACGCGCTTCTCCTCCGGCCGCAGCGGCGTCTCCCACAGGCTAGTGGCGCTGATGGCGTAGACGCCCGGCTCCGGTCGCGCCGGGTTGAAGGGCACTGCCCACCACTGGCGGAAGAAGATATCGCGGCCGATGCCAGGTAGCGGCTCGTAGGCCAGACCATAGTAGTCGGGGTCAGCCGTGCCGAACCAGCCCAGACGCACGCTGGCCGTGCCCGTCGTAGCCATCCACTTCTGTAAGCGCAGCAGGTCCTGCCCCCAATCGACGTTGCTATCGATGAGGACGCGATAGCCGTTGGCCGGGCCGCCGGCAATCGGATTGAAGTAGCTCAGGTAATGGGGGTGAATCCACAGGGCAATGGTGATGACCACGGCCACGGCCGCCGCCAGCAGCCGCCGCGCTCCCAGCGTCGCGCGGCCGAAGAGTCGCCGCCCGGCCGCCTCCGGCGCGGCCAGCCCCGCCGCCAGCACCAGCAGGTGGGGCAGCGCCGGCAGGGCGTGGCGATAGCCGATGTTGAGCGCGCTGGCCATTGTCAGGGCAAAGTAGAGCAGCGCCGGCAGCAGCAGGAAGAGGGCGCGGCGGCGCGTGCGGCCGTCGCGCAGCAGCCAGACGGCCGCCAGGCCGAAAGCGGCCAGTAAGACCAGTGGCGTCTTGACGGCGAAGGCCACCGGGAAGTAGGCTGTGAAACCGTTATCCGAAAAATGGCCCAGCAAAAACGACTGCGCGCGGCCGGAGCCGCCCAGGCGGGCGATTTGTTCCACGCCAGCCCAGAACGTCGGCATCGGTCCGGCCGCACCGTTGAGCGACTGCAACGCGGGCGAGATGAACTGGAAGTGGCCCCACTGGAAGCCGTAGATGGCCCACAGCACCAGCAACGCCGCCAGTCCGGCCGCGGCCAGTTGCGCCAGCCGCAGCCCCGCCGCCCGCGCCCGGCCGCGTGCTCCGGCAGGGTAGAGCGGCAGGAGCGCCAACACCGCCCAGACGGGCACGAACCCGAGGGCCGACATCTTGCTGCCGCACGCCAACCCCACTGCCAGCGCCGCGGCCGACCAGCGCGCCCAGTTCCAGCGCCCCGGCTCTTGCCACAAACGCCACAGTAGAGCCGTGGCCAGAAAGGTGAATAGCGTGCCGCCCAGGTCGGTGGTGGCGTAGCGGCCGTGGGCCAACAAATTCGGCTCGAACAGCAGCAGGACCAGCGCCGGCAGCCCGGCGGCCGCGCCCCACAGCGCCCGCGCAAAGCGGTAGCCGGTCAGCGCCAGGGCGATGAGTAGAAAGACCACCGGCAGCCGCGCCAGAAAGACGATGCGGCCGACATCGTGGTTATATTGCCACAAGAAAAGATCAGCGAACTCATACCAGCCCTCGCGCCGCTCCCAACTGGGATGGTCAGTCGGCAGGCGCAGTTCCGGCATGGTCAGCAGCGGCAGGGCACTGAGAGCGTTGATGAGCGGTGGGTGCTCCAGACTGAGGCGCGGGTCGCCCGTCCGCAAGAAGGCCAGCCCGCGGGCGATGTGGTTCTGCTCGTCCATCGTCGGGCTGTCACCGACAAGGCTATTGACGGCCAGGAAGAAGAACAGCAACAGCGCCGCTGTCGCCGGCCAGACATGAGCAACGGTCGCTCGCGTCCGTCGCGGCCTATCCAATCGCTTGGGCGTCATGCCGTCATTATAGCGGAGGCGGCGACGCGACCCACTTTGCGCGGTGAACCGTTATGACGAATGGGGGCGACTGGACTACAATCGCGGCAATGGACACAGAAACCCAACCGCCGGCCGCGCCCGCGGGCAAGACGACCCGGCAACGGCTGCTGACCCTGCTGAAGCTGGGCGTGACCGCTCTGGGCCTGTTCCTCGTCTTACGTGGGTTGGACTTTGGCGCGTTGCTAGGCGCGTTGCGGACGGTGCGTCTCGGCTGGATGGCCGTCGGCGCGGCCGGCATCGCCCTGAGCCTCGTCGTCCGCGCCTACCGCTGGCATGTCGTCCTGCACGGCGTTGGCTCGTCCATCCGCTTCGGCCGTCTAGTGGAACTCTACCTGGTGGGCAGCTTCTTCAACGCCTTCCTGCCCTCCGGGCTGGGGGGCGATGTGGTGCGCGCCGCCGAAGCCGCCCAGGACGTGACTCCGGACGTGGCCGCGGGCACAGTTCTCGTCGACCGGCTGACTGGTCTGCTGGCCCTCTTCGCCATGGCTCTGGCTGTGTTGCCGTTCCGGCCGGCAGGCTTTCCGCCGCGCCTGGCCTGGACCATCGGCGCGATCGGCCTGGCCGGCCTGCTGGGTGGTCTGGCTCTCATCGAGGGGCGGCTACTGCGCGTCATCGTCGCTCGCCTGCCGGGAGCGCTGCGCGCCGCCGGCAACGGCTTTCTCGACCGTCTGGCGGCCACTATCCAGCGTTGCCACTGGCGCTCCGTTGCGGCCGCACTGCTGGTCTCGCTGCTCTTCAATCTGATGCAGATTGGCTGGTGGGCGACCACCGGGCGGGCGCTGGGTCTGCGCGTGCCTTTCGGCTACTTCGTGCTGGTCGTGCCGATCATGTCTCTGGCCGTGCTGGTGCCGTCCATCGGCGGCCTGGGCGTGCGCGAGACCGTGGCACCGGCGCTCTTTGCCGGCGCAGGTCTGGCCCCAGAGCAAGCCGTCGCCCTGACGCTCCTGGTCTTCGCCCTGGAACGTGTCGCCAGCTTGTTAGGCGCGCCGGTCTATCTGTGGACGACCGTGCGCGCCTCGCGACGCCACGCTGGACAGCCCGCGCGCCCGCGCTAGGCTGGTTCGGCCGGCGACTCCGGCTCGCCGGGCAAGAAGGTGATCTCCAGCATGCCGTCGCGCAAGCGCCCGCCGCCGGCGTGCCGCTTGGCCAGCACGCTGGGCAGGATCATCTCGCGCTTGAAGTTGCCGATGGTAATAAATAGCTCGTCGCCCCGCTTGCGCAGGCGAACATCGTCGCGGCCGACAAACGGCAATGGCAGACGCAACAGGTAGCCGCCGCCCTCCGTCTCAACGATCTCTTGCAGGATGCCGCGGTAGAAGATCTCGCCGGGGTCGTTCTCGCCGAAGCAGTCCAGGGCCAGTTGGCTCAGCGCCTCCAGGCCAACGACCTCGTGGGCATAGTAGGGCGCATACCAGAGCGGCAGCGGCCGGAAGTTGTTCTCGATCAACTCGATGTACTTGGCCTGGATCGCCCGCCGCTGCCGGTAGAACTCGCTATCATCGGCCGCCTCCGGCAGGATGCGGTTGATGATGACGCTATCGACGGGATAGTTGAACAGGCCCAGGTAGCTGATCGCTCGCTCCGCCTCGCGCATGACCATTTTCTCTGGCTGCAACACAACGCGATAGCTGCTGACCGACGGATCGCTCAACGTGGCCCGTAGCTCGGCCGTGGCCGCGTCGAGGTTGCTGATCGCTTCCAGCACTTCCGACGGCCCCTGGAGCAAGCGTCCGGCAAACGGCTTAAGCACGCGCATCAGGATAGCCGATTCCATCTTGCTGACATGGCCCGCGTACCAGCGGAAGGTGTCGGGCATAGTCAGCAGGCGAATCGTCTCACCCGTCGGCGCGGCGTCGATAATGACGCGATCGAACTCCCGCTCCTTGGCCTGCTTGTTGATGTGCAGCAGGCTGACGATCTCATCCATGCCCGGAAAGGCGGATAGCTCGTCGGCCATCACGTTGTTAATACCCTGGCCGCTGATGACGTTGGACACAAAGCCTTGCAACGTGCCCCAATAGTTCTGGACATCAGCGACGACGCTGATCTCCTGCGCCCACAGATTATCGCCCACCTGGATGGGCATCGCTCCCAGTGGGATGTCCAACGAATCGGCCAGACTATGAGCGATATCAGTGCTGGCCACAAGCGTCTTGTAGCCCAGTTGCGCACTGCGTAGCGCGGTGGCCGCGGCGACGGTCGTCTTGCCGACACCACCTTTCCCCAAATACAGAATAATCCGCATGATATTCTCCTACTCTAGGATATACGTCCCGATAGCGCCCCGGTTGCATACCAGTGACTCGGATGGAAGTCCTCCAGCACCGACCCGCCGATGAACTCGCGCAAGATAGAGTCGTTGGCGATGTAACCCAGGTCGGCGGCCGCCAGCGGTTCGAACCACTGGAGGAAGGCCATCAGGCGGTTGGCTTCCAGCCGCTCCGGCGTGCCCGGCTCTACCTGCAACAGCAGCGGCTCAGCCATCGGCTTCAACACCGACAGTTCATAGACCAGGGCCGAGTTGAAGAAGACATCAGCGCTATTCTGGTAGGGGAAGATGTGGTTCTTTTCGCCGCGGCGGACGCTGTTCCAACGGCCGATCGTCGCCGCGGCCGAGTAGCCGCGGTGGGCCGCGTCGCGGACGATGCGGCGCAACAGACGCGTGTCTGTGGTTGGCACGCGGTTGTGCTTGTCCAGATTCATTTGCGTGAACGCGGAGATGAACACCCGGAAGGTCGCCGACTCCGGCAGCCCGGCGGTCAGGCGCGGATTCAGACCGTGGATGCCCTCGATCATGATGACATGGTTCTTGCCGATGCTCAGCGGCGAGCCGACCTCGCGGCGGCCGGTCTTGAAATTGTAGCGCGGCAGCAGCACCTCTTCGCCAGCCATCAGCCGGCGGATGTTCGACTGGAAGAGGGCGACGTCGAGCGCCTCCAGGGCCTCGAAGTCGTAGGCGCCGTTATGATCCAGTGGCGTGGCCTCGCGATCGACGAAGTAGTCGTCGAGGCTGATGATCACCGGGTAGATGCCCTGAGCCATGACCTGTAACCCCAGCCGCTTGGAAAACGTCGTCTTGCCGGCCGACGTTGGCCCAGAGACAGCCACGAGGCGCACTGCTGGCTGCCGGCTGGCGATGGCGCGAGCGATGCTGGCCAACTGCCGCTCGTGCAGCGCCTCGGCGACCATGATCACCTCGGAGGAACGTCCGCTGACGATGGCCTGATTGAGCGAGGTCACATTGCCCACGCCCATGATGGTCAGCCAGTCCTTATAAGTTTGGAAGACCTGGGCCAGCCGCGGCTCATCCTCAAAGGGCTGCAACACATTGGGCCAGGTTCGCCGTGGGAACTGCAAAATGAAACCCTCGTTGTAGTGGCGCAAATCGAACAGCTTCAGGTAGCGCGTGCGCGGCACCATGAAACCGTGGAAGTAGTCGCGCACGCCGTTCAACTCATAGAGCGTCAGGTAGGCCTTGCGCCGCCGCGCGAACAAGTCGGCCTTCTCCAGATCGCCGCTCTCCTGAAAGAAAGTCAGCGCTTCCTCCAGGGGCACACGGATGTTGTTGATGGGCAGATCAGCATCGACTAGCTGGCGCATGCGCGTGCGCAGCGCGACCAGTTCCGCGTCGGTCAGCCGTTGGGCGTCGCCGCGCTCGCAGTAGTAGCCGCCAAAAGGCATGGAGTGGTGGATAGTGATGATCTGGCCGGGCAATACTTCGGCCGCCGCGGCGATCATCAGAAAGCTCAGCGAGCGGCGATAGATACGCGAGCCGTCATTGGTGGCTGTCGTCACCGGCTTCAGGTCAGCGTCCTCCATCAGAGGAAAACACAGTTCGCGCAGGCGATTGTTCATCAGTCCAGCGACGACATTTTCCTCCGGCGGGAAGCCGGCTGCCTCGATAAACACTTCCAGCGGTGTGCCCCGTGGCCCTTCGAGAACGCGGCCGTCGGGCAGCCGCGCCTGCACAGTCTGGCGGGGATGAGTGGGATAGACAAGCGGGATAGTATTCATAGCAATACGAGTAGACATAATTGATTGCACGCCGACCGCAAGCGTAGCACGGTCGGCGCGTCGGGGCGAATCTGCCGTTCGGCCGGCGGGCAGCCGCACGGCGCAACCCAGCGCGTCGGGCCTCAGGGTAAGGGCAGATCACGCGCCTCGATGAAGTCGAGATCGTAGCAGGTGGGCGGCACGCGCCACCAGCCGACGCGGGCCTGGCGCAGCGGTCCGTGGAGGGTTGTGGGCGCGGCGGCGGTCACCGGCATCGCCAGCGCGTCGTCGGGGACGAGCACGGCGTGCACGGGTCGCCAATCGGCAATGGGCAGGGCCTTGTCCGTGGCGGCATAAACCGGATAGAGCGCAAACGGCTCCATATCGCGCAGGAAGTACTGAATCGACTCCCCGGACGGGCTGAAGCCGAACACTTCGGCCCGTGGAAAGTGCAGGGCGTTCTCGCGCACCCACTCGTAGAGACCCAGTCCCTTGATCTCTGTGCCCCAGTCATCGAGCAACGCGGCCGGGATAATCTGCGCGGCAATCCCCTGAGTCACCAGGGCGAAGGCGAGATAGACCACAGCCCCATCCTCTTCGTGCAGGCGCAACGCTACCCGCTCGCCATCAACGAGCAAGGAACCCGACAGCCGTTGCTTGATGAACTTCACGTGCTTCGCTCCTGCGGCCGGCCCTGGCGATAAAACGGCCGGCACGACGCGCCCCTTATCGTGCGCTTGCCAGGCTAGTGTACCAACGCGTGACGCGAAATCCAATGTTTCGCTTGCCGGTTGCGCGGCCGCGGTCTATCATTCGACCATATCCCACACCGGCCGGAGCCTGGGCCAAGTCAGACGGTTACGCTGTCTGACGATCGACACTCTTCCCCACCCGGCCGGCCAGCACGAGGCACACGATGGATAACTCGCCCTACTCTGGCGATTCTCCCGACACCGACAGGGACACGTTCCTTACGACCATCGAGGCGGCGCGCCAGATGCGGCACGACGATGACCTGGAAGGCTCCCAGACGCTACTGCTGGGTCTAATGGAGGAGTACCCCGACGACCCGCTGGTGCTGTTCGAGGTGGGCGGCGCCTACGATGTCATGGGCGAAGTGGAGATGGCCATCCCCTACTACCGCCGCGCCATCGACGCCGGGCTAGAGGGCGACGACCGCCACGAGTGCCTGCTCTGCCTGGGCAGTAGCCTGCGCCTCGCCGGCGAATCAGAGGAGGCCGTTGACATCCTTGCCCAGGCCATTGACGAGTTTCCAGAGAGGAACAGCGGCCGGGTCTTTTTGGCCCTGGCATACTACAGCAACGGCGACCCCGACGCGGCCGTCAGTCAGCTGCTTGCCGTCCTGTTGGCGACAACCCAGGATGCCGACATCCTGGCCTACGCTGACACACTCGACTACGTTAAAGACAACCTTGACGAAAGCCTGGACGGCTGACATGCAAGCACTGGCTTTTGAAGAACACGGCGGAATTGACCGCGTTCAGTTGCTGGACGTGCCCATACCGGCCATCGGCCCTGGCGATGTCCTCCTGTCCGTCCAGGCGGCGGCCCTCAATCGTCTCGACCTCTGGGTGCTGGAAGGCTGGCCCGGTCTGAGGCTCAAGATGCCCCACATCATGGGCGCTGACGGCGCGGGCGTCATCGCCGCCGTGGGCGAGGCGGTCGCCCACTTCCACGTGGGTGACCGCGTGGCCGTCAATCCGACGCTGTGCAACGACCCGGCCGACCGCTTTGCGCGCCTCGGCCTGGACAACATGTGCGACGACTTCGCCATCCTTGGCGAGCACGTCGATGGCCTCTTCGTCCAATATGCCGCCGTGCCGGAGCGCAATCTCCTGGCGCTGCCCGATGATGTGTCGTTCGAGACGGCCGCGGCGGCGTCGCTCGTCTTCCTGACAGCCTGGCATTCGCTGGTGACACGCGGACAGCTCCAGCCGGGCGAGGCCATCCTCATCGTCGGCGCGGGCGGCGGCGTCAACACGGCGTCGATCCAGATCGCGCGGCTGGTGGGGGCGCGTCCCATCTACGTCGTCGGCTCCTCAGCGGCCAAGCTATCACAGGCCCTCGCCCTGGGGGCCGACGAGGTCATCAACCGCGCCGAGGTAGACTGGGGGCGCGAGATGTATCGCCTGACGGCGAGGCAAGGGGTGGATGTCGTCGTCGATAATGTCGGCGCGGCGACCTTTGCCCAATCGCTGCGGGCCTTGCGACGTGGCGGCCGGTTGCTGACCGTCGGCAACTCCAGCGGCCCGCGCTTTGAACTCGACAATCGTTATCTGTTCGCCAAGCATCTGACGATCATCGGCAGCACGATGGGCACAAGTGTGGACTATGAGACGGTCATGGGCCTGATCTTCGCCGGGCGGCTGCGGCCGGTCATCGATACCATCTACCAGCTGCGCGACGCCACCACCGCCCTGACACGCCTGCGCGACGGCGACGTGATGGGCAAGCTCGTGCTGCGCATCCCGCCGGTGGATGACCAGGACGATTGACGGCGCGCCAAACAGCGACAACGGCAGGAAGCAGGCATGACTGAACTGAGCAGCCACATCAACCTCAATAGCGACGAGTACCGCGCCAACTTCGCCGCCAACAAGGCGCTGGCCGAACAACTGACCGAGCGGCAGCGCCAGGCCGCTGTGGGCCGGCCGCCGCGAATCGTCGAGCTACAGCGCCTGCGCGGCAAGTTGCTGGCCCACGAACGCGTCGACGCCCTGCTGGACCGCGGCAGCCCCTTCCTGGAGCTATCACCGCTGGCCGCGTGGGACATGTACGACGGCGAAGCCCCCGGCGCGGGCATCGTCACGGGTATCGGTCGCGTGTCCGGCGTCGATTGCATGATCATCGCCAACGACCCGACGGTCAAGGGCGGGACATACTTCCCCGAGACAGTCAAGAAGCACCTGCGGGCGCAGACCATCGCCGAGGAGAACCACCTGACGACGATCTATCTGGTCGATTCGGGCGGCGCGTTCCTGCACCTCCAGGCCGATGTCTTCCCCGACCGCGACCACTTCGGCCGCATCTTCTACAACATCGCCCGCATGTCGGCGCGCGGCATCACCCAGATCGCCGCCGTGCTCGGCTCGTGCACCGCCGGCGGGGCCTACATCCCGGCTATGGCCGACGAGACGGTTATCGTCAAGGGCAACGGCACCATCTTCCTGGCCGGGCCGCCGCTGGTGAAGGCGGCCACCGGCGAGGAGGTCTCGGCCGAAGACCTGGGCGGCGGCGACGTGCACACGCGCATCAGCGGCGTGGCCGACCACCTGGCCGAGACAGAGGCCGAAGCGCTCGACAAGGTGCGCGAGATCGTCGCCCACCTGGCCGCCCACGAGGCCATGCAGCCGCGCGCCTTCTCCCTGCCGACGCAGGCCCCCGAGGAACCGCTCTACCCGGCCGAGGAGCTTTACGGCGTCATTCCCGCCGACCCGCGTCTCGCCTATGATGTCCGCGAGATCATCGCCCGGCTTGTGGACGGTTCGCGCCTGACCGAGTTCAAGGCCCGCTATGGCCCGACCGTCGTCTGCGGCTTCGCCCACATCCTGGGCATCCCCGTCGGCATCGTCGCCAATAACGGCTTACTGTTCAGCGAGTCGTCACTGAAGGCGACCCACTTCATCCAACTCTGTGGCCAGCGCGGCACGCCGCTGTTATTCATGCAGAACATCGCCGGCTTCATGGTCGGCCGCCAGTACGAAAACGAGGGCATCGCCAAGCATGGGGCCAAGATGGTCATGGCTGTCAGCAACGTCAATGTGCCGCGCATCACTCTGCTGCACGGCGTCAGTCATGGCGCGGGCAACTACGGCATGAGCGGCCGGGCCTATGACCCGCGCTTCCTCTTCTCCTGGCCCAACAGTCGCATCAGTGTCATGAGCGGCGACGCCGCCGCGGACACCCTCTGGACCGTGGGCAAGAAGCAGGTCTTCCACCAGATGGACGAGCCAACGGCGAGCGAGATCGCGGCGGCCGAGGAAAAGTTCAAGCGCCCCATCCTGGACCAGTACGCCCGCGAAAGCAGTCCCTATTACGCCACCGCCCGCCTGTGGGACGACGGCATCCTCGACCCGGTGAAGACCCGCGCCGCGCTGGCGTTGGCCTTCGCCGCCGCCAGCCACGCGCCACTGCCGCCCAGCGGCTACGGCATCTTTCGCATGTAGGTCACGCCCATGCCCACGCTTCGCCTGCCCACCCACGATCACCTGGCCTACATCGACACCGGCCTGGCCGGCGGGCCGCCGCTGTTGCTCATCCACGGCTTTACCGGCACGGCCACGGCCGATCTGGGCGACCTGATCGCTGAGTTTGCCCCAGGCCATCGCGTCCTCGCGCCCGACCTGCGCGGCTATGGCCAGAGCCGGCCGCCCAACCGCGACTTCCCGCCCGACTTCTACGAGCGCGACGCGGCCGACATGGCCGCCCTGCTCGACGCCGTGTCGCCCGGCCCGGTTGTCGTCCTGGGCTTCAGCGACGGGGCTGAAGTGGCGCTGCTGTTGGCCGCAGCCCGGCCCGATCTGGTGCGCGGGGTCGTCGCCTGGGGCGTGTCCGGCGTCATCTCGCCGGAGGAACTGGCCGCGGTCGAAAAGTGGTTGCCCGTCGCCGGCTGGGGGCCGGAGCGCGACAACTGGAAGCGGCAGATCATTACCCGCCACGGCGCGGAGCAGTTTCCGGCGATGGTCGAGGGCTGGGTGGCGGCCGCGCGGGCCATCACGGCTCGCGGCGGCAACATCTGCTACCAGCAGGTGGCCGGGATCGCCTGCCCGGTGCTGCTGCTCAACGGCGACGGCGAGGTGGGCAATACGCCGCGCGACGTCCGGCGACTAGCCGCGCGCATCCCCGGCGGCCGTCTGGAGTTTGTCGCCGGCAGTGGCCACGCCATCCACCGCGACCGGCCCGCTATCCTGCTCAACTGGATTCGGGCCTTCCTGGATGAGCGCTACTGAGCGCAAGCACCCCGGTCGGGGCACGGTAGCGGCCGATCGAGCCACAAGGCCGGTTGGGCTGCCTCGCCCGCGCCCACAGTCACTGGCCCATCAAAAAGGACGAATGTCGCCCCGGTCGTCTGACCGATCAGGCGCAACGTCAGGTCATGTTCTCCCGGCGTGACCGGTAGCTCGTGGAAGAACCGCGCCCGATCCTCTCTGTCCAGCCCCACCACTTCCTCCGCGGCCAAGGTGCGCCGTAGCGCCTCGCGACCATCGACCAGTACCTCCAGCCGGTAGGCGCTATCGGCCGTCTGCCCGGCCACCAGGTTGCCGAAGGCCGCGCCCAGATCGCCGGTGACCAGTTGCACAACAGACGGCCGGACGGGATAGGGGCGCAAAGGCAGGTCGGTCAGCAGGATTTGCAGCAGCAACGCGGCAGCCAACAGCGCCACCGCCGGACCAAATTGGCGCGGCGAGAAGGCGCGGCCCATTTCGCGCGTGGCCGCGTAGTCGGGCGCGCCAGCCTCATCGCCTGGAGTGGCCTGACTGAGCGCCAGGGCGAAAGCATCGGGCGGCAGATAATTGGCCGTCACCGGCGCGTTGATGTAGGGCTTGCGCAATCGCGGTAAACGCTGGCGCGTCAGACGTTGCTCGGCCCAGGTATTGCCCTCGCGGTTGGCGCAATCCTCCGGCGGGCAGCCGATCACGCTGACGCTGGCCGCGCCCGCCTCCAGCGCCCGGCTGAGCAGGTCGGGCGGCGCCGCGCCAATACACGGCAACGGGACAATGACTAGCGGCTCCGCCGCAGCCCGCTGGCCAGCCAGGTAGGGTCGCGCGCCGTGGGCGGCGTGGCGCTCGCAAGTGAACACGACCCGCGCGCCGGCCAGGCGGGTCGGGTCGAGGTCGATTCGCCCTCCCGGCGCGCGGCCGCCGGGTTGGGCAACATCGGCGGCCACAAGGGACCAGAGGTCCTCGGGCATGGCCTCGCCCAGGGTGATAGCCAGCACGTCGCAGGAGCCGATGCAGATGGCGCAGGAAACACAGCGATCGACGATCTCGCGGGCGATGTACTTGTGGGGGCGGCCGTCGTCGCGTTCCACCATCTCCAGCGCGCCATAGGGGCAGTCGAGGGCGCAGAGAGTGCAGCCCGTGCAACGCTCGGGCAGCACCCGCACGCGCGGGGCGCCGGGGTGCGCCGGCGGGAAGGTCGCGACTTGCCCCACAGCCGGACGCCGGCGGCGCGACAGCCAGGGCAACGCCGCCGTGACCACCGTTGCGGCCAGCAACGCCAGCCACAACCACCGCCCACCGGGCAGGGCCAGAAAGAACAGGAAGATGGGATCGAAGGTAATGGCCTCCGGGAAGCGCAGCAATGCCCCCGGCGGCAACATGCCCACGGGGAACAGCAGGCCGGCCAGCAGCACAACCGCGCTAATGCCAACCACCCAGGGCATCTGCGGCAGCCACTTCGGCCGCCTTAGCCGGACGATGTGGAGATAGAAGAAGCCCAGGGCGACCAGGAACAGAACCACGTGCACGGCCAGGACGACGAGAAACAGCACCCAGCTCCGTCCCGATCCTTCTGCTTCGCTCAGGTAGACCATGAAGGCGGGCCGCCAGGGCGTCAGCGCGGCCAGCGCCCGCGCGAACGTATCGTTGATGAGCACGGCCCGCTCGTCCCAGATGAGCCAGTAGCCGGTGATGCCCGCGAACCAGATCACGGCCGTCAGCACCACGCCCGTCAGCCAGGCCAGCCAGCGCGGGCCGCGGAACTTCTCCATAAAGAGCATCCGATAGAAGTGCAGCAGCGTGACGATCACCGTCGCCCCGGAGGCGTAGCGGTGAATGGCGCGGATGGTGCGGGCAATGAACTGCGCCTCCATGCGGCCGACGGCGGCATAGGAAGCGTCATAGCCGTACTGGAAGAAGAGGAACAGGTAGAGGCCGGTCAGCCCGACAATGAGCAGCAGGAAGAAGGCGATCGTGCCCGTGTAGTAAAGTGGGTTATACCCGGGGCTGGTGACGCGGTTGACCGCGCGCTCGGCGGCCAGGGCGACGCGCTCCAGAGCGATGGCCCAGCGGCCACGACGCGGCGGCCAGGCGGCAACTCGTCTCTCCGTCCCGGCCGCGGGCAGCGCTCTCGTTAGCCAGGTGATAGAGTCACGAGGAGCCTGGTCGCTGGCGCGTGTTGGCGGCGGCAGTGGCTCGTCGGGGGGCAATGAGGGCATGGCGCTCACTGCCGGATAGGGAATCCGGCTCTCCCAGAATTGACAGGTGGGCGACGGGGACAGCCTTGCGGCCGTCCCCGTCTGAGTGACAGTGGCCCGGCAGCGTCGAGTCTACCGGACACAGACAGAGCGCGGTTACTTCTTCAACGTCAACGTGAAGGCGACCAGATCATTGATCTCCTGCTCGGTCAGGTCTTGCGCGTAGTTCTGGTACATCAGACCCTCGGCGAAGCCCTCAACCACGTAGGCATTCGGATCGACGATGGACTGGTGGATGTATTCAGCCGCCGTCATACCGGGGACACGCGTCTCAGCGCGAGTTTCCAAACCAAACTGCGACGGGCCAACGATGACGACGTCTGGCTCCAGCGAGTGACAGGTGATGCAACCAGGGGCGTTGTTCGCGCCAATGGTCGCCTGCGAGAAGAGCTTCTCGCCGTTAGCGGCGTTGCCGATCGCGGTTGTGTCGGCCGTGTTGTCGTTCGCGGTCTCATTGGTAGCGTCGCCGCCGCCGCCGCACGCGGCCAATCCCAACAGCAACAGACTAAGCAGTACCATCAACAGCGTTTTTTTAGACATAGGTGTACCTCCACGTACACAAGTCATTTCGGCCAACACCAGCCCGACCGCCTAGCGGATCTGCACGCCGGGCGAAGTCAGATTGATATTAGCGATCATGCTTACCAGCACAGGGCCGTAAGCGACAAGAATTAACAGGACAGTCGCAACCAACCACGGCCGCCAGCTGTCCAACCAACCCGGCGTCACATGCTCGGGATGCAACGGCTCGGCCACGGGCATCTCCTCGCGCACCTCGACACGCTTGCGCGATAGCGCCGTGGCCAGCATATTGCCAAAGAACAACAAGCCGCTGATGCCCAGAATGATGCCGCCGATGGCCGCCTCAATCTGCAATGGGTTCCAGGAGGGATCGACGTAAGGAGATAGACCCAGCGCCGTCCGGCGCGGAGCGCCAAAGTTCAGACCGAGAATGTGCAGTCCGTTCGACATCAACAGCATTCCGATGAACCACGTCCAGGCCTGCGCCAATGCTGCGCGCCGGCTGGCCAGCGGCTTACCCGTCAATGCCGGTACAAGCCAGTAGGCGATGCCGAAGAAGGTGAGTGTGGTGGCCGAACCGACAGTCAAATGGAAATGGCCAGGAACCCAGGCAGTATTGTGAATGGCCAGGTTCAGATTGTACGACGCATTGGTCAAACCGCCAATACCGCCGAAGACAAACAGGATCATGGCCAGGTTCTGGGCCGTGTATGATGGATTGCCCCAGGGCAGCTTCGCAATCCAGCCCAGGAGGCCCTTGCCGCCGCGCGCGCGCCCCGCCACCTCCAGCGAGGCGACCACCGTGAAGGCCGTCGCCATGCTGGGCAGGAACAGCGAATAGGTGATCACGGCATGGACGGCCTTCCAGCCAGCGGGAACGCCGGGGTCCAGGAACTGGTGATGCAGGCCGACCGGGATGGACAACACCAGGAACAGCCAGAAGACCAGTCGCGCCAGCTGCTCGCTAAACAGCTTGCCGCCGGCCTGCTTGGGTAACATGCCGTACCAGGAAACATAGGCCGGCAACAGCCAGAAGTACACGAGAGGATGGCCCGTAAACCAGAAGAAAGTACGCGCCAGTTGCGGATCGGTTCCCTCTGTCCAGCCCAGGATCCACGGGATAATCAACCACAGGATTTCAACGGCGATGCCCAGCGTAGCGATCTGCCACATGACCATGGTGATGATGCTGGCCAGGGCGATGAACGGCGTCTTCTCACCGGGGTTATCTTTACGCCACTGCCAGTAGGTCATGTAGTAGCCCAGCCCAGCTACCCAAGAGCCGACAACCACCAGTACCAGGCCGAGGTAGAAGAAGACGCTGGCCTTCATGGGCGGATAAAAGGTGTAGAGAACGGTGGCCAGATTTGTCAGAATGGGGATGGCCGCCATCACGAGGCCGACGATCATCATTATCAGGGCCAGCAGGTTGACACGCGGCCGGGCCAGCGGCCGGCCGAAGCTACGTGGGACGATGTAGGTGAAGAAACCGACAATGAAGAAGGTTGTCCACACCAGGGCGTTGAGGACGCCGTGGGCCGTCAGGCCCTGATAGTACGACTGGATACGGACGCTGCCGATGCCGATCTTGGCCAGCGCCGGATACCAGTTGATGCCGACATGCTCTAGCTTCTGGAGCGGCCCCATCGAGCCGCCGATGAACAGAGCGATCATGGCAATGGTGATGAACCAGGCCGTCAGACGGTCTTCGCGCTTGAAGGTTCCTGGTGGCACGGCCGCCACGGCCGGGGTTACAGCTTGTTCTGTACGCTTGGTCATTGATCCTGTGTCCTCCTGAGGTGTCGCCTTACTCTTCAACGACCAATTGGCCATACATCGTATGGTGCAAGGCCCCACAGTACTCGTGGCAAATGAAGTTGTATGTCCCCGGTGTGTCGAAAGTGGCCGTGAGCCGCGCCACCTCACCGGGCAAGGCCATCATGTTGATATTTGTGCCGGAGAGCTTGAAGCCGTGTTGGATGTCGCGGCTGGTCACATAGAACGTCACCCGCGAGCCTTTGGGCACGGTGATGGTGGCCGGCGTGAACTGCCACATCTGCGCCAGGACATAGGCCTCGTAGTTGCCAGGGGATAGTTCTCGAACACGATTCTCAACCGGCTCGCCCCACGGCGACGGCGGCGTCGCCACCGTGCGCGGGTCCACGCGCTCCGTGGCCGTCGGCACGCGGATGCCGAAGGCGAAGCTGCTGACGGCCAGCGCCCCCATGAAGACAACCAGGAGCGCCACCGCTGCGTACAGGAATAACCGTTCGTAGCGATCGATGTGCATTAATTATTCATTCCTCTGGACAGCAATGTCAGATAGGCGCTGCCCCATAATGCAATGATCAGAATAATGAATATGACCATCAGGGCAATGGTTCCTTGGGGTGTCTTATAGCGATCCTTGTTGTTCATGCAACCTCCTTCACTGTCACTTCTACGTCGCCGCCGGCCTCTTAGCGACGGCGTTGGCTCACTCTTCACTGACGCACCAGCCAGCGCATATCCTCGGCGATGGCCTCGCCGGGCGTCTCAAAACTGTAGATCACGCGCAGATAGCCCTCGCGGTCGAAGGCCAGAACCGATGTCGTGTGGTCCACCAGATAACCACTGTTGGCCGAACCATCATGGGCATTGAAGTAGATGCCCAACGGTGTCGCCGCCGCCAGAATCTCCTCATCCGTGCCCGTCAGGCCCAGGAAGGATGGATCGAAGTAGGCCAGGTACTGGCGTAGCACCTCTGGCGTGTCGCGCTCCGGGTCAACCGTGATCATGACGACCTGAACGTCGCCGGCCGATTTCCCCAAAGCGGCCGGCACCTTCTTCAGCTCGTTCAGCGTCGTTGGGCAGGCATCGGGGCAGAAGGTGTAGCCAAAGTACAGCAACACCACCTTGCCACGGAGATCGCTCAAACTGACGCGCCCTCCCGTGCTGGCATCTAGCGTGAAGTCGGGTGACCGCTCCGGCGATTGGATGACCGTACCGTGGAGCGCCGGCGGGATGAACGGCAGACGGCCGTTGACCAGACTCCAGACGACCACGCTGCCGATGAACAGCAAAGCGGCCAGGCCCACCCACAAAAGATAATGAGGGCGCTTGACGAGGGGCGGGTTCGTGACGGCGTCAGTCTCGGGTTGCGCGGCCATTATTCACCTCAGCGAGGATAACAGAGGAACAAATGGGCCGCCTCATACCCCAGGCGAACCACGCCGTTGCTGTTGGCGGCTTCTTCGAGCAACAGGTTCACGTCGCGGGCGACGAGCGCCGGGTCAGGCGTGCCGGTGCGATACTCGGCCCGCATGATGCCCAGGTGATCTACCAGCACGTAGCGTGGGTCGAAGCGAACACGCGGTGAAGCGTCAGCGGCCGGCGCGTTCGGCTCCGAGTAGTAGACGCCGAAGCCGCCGCCTACAATCGCTCGTGTGCGCGCCGGATCGCCGGTCAGCAGCAGCCAGGGCGGCGCGTCCGCCGGCGACGTCCGCTCCGCTCCGGCCGCGCCCAGCCGCTCGGGCGTGTCTCGCTCCGGGTCGAGGCTGATCGTGATGAAAGAAAGAGGCGTGCCGGCCGGCAGCGTCGCGGCGACGGCTTCGCGCAGGGCGGCGATGTCGTCCAACGATTGCGGGCATTGGGTATCACAGTCAAGATAGGAGAAACTGTAGAGCGTCAGAAACCCGCGCCGGTTTTCGCTGGTGACGGGCTGTCGTTCGCTGTCTATCAGCGCAAAGCCCGGCGACGGCGCGATGCGGGGCAGGACGACGATCGGCCGGATGACGTTGAAGGCGACGATGCTCAGGGCGATCAGACTGGCCAGGCCGTAGAGCCAGGTACTGCGGCGCACTCCGGGTCTATGGCCCTGCGTCTGTTTCCTGTCTTCGCTCCTCGCGCCCGCACTCGTCGTGTCGGCGCCGGCGACTGACTGACTCATCAGACTCCACTCCGTTCAGCTCATCCAATGCACTTTCAGTGTAGCCACCAATGACCAGCTCCCCTACCCCAGCGACGCCAGCCCTGTGACTTGGCCAAGTATAACTTGTCTCCCTCGCTTCTGTCTAGCAACAGTTGGCCCGGACTATGCTTAGATACGCTTAAGTTCTTGTGGCTCTTTCAGCCGCTGCCTCTTGATTTCAAGATAGATTGTGATAGACTTCACTATATCATTCAGAAAGTTTTGAACGATATGAACGATATCGTCGTTGCGGTGTTTCATCCAACCCGACTTTTTTCCTGACGAGGCGAATAGACTGACCAGTCGGTTTGCGGTAAAGTTGAAGCCATGGCCACATCTGATCCGGACAAAACCACCAGTTGGCGCGACCCCAACGCCACGCGCGAACGCATCCTCGATGCGGCGCTGCTGACCTTCTCGCACCAAGGTTACCACGGCACGCGCCTGGATGACATCGTCGATGCATCGGAAACTTCCAAGGGCGCAATCTACTTTCATTTTGCCAACAAGGAGCGGCTCTTTCTGGCTCTCGTCGACCAGTTCGCTGACTTGTTGGAGAGGCGCGTGCTGGAAGCCATCGAAAACCAGCAGCGCGGCATGGTCCGCGTGCGCGTGGCTCTAGAAACAGTGCTGGAGACCTTTGGTCGCTATCGCCGCCCGGCCAAAATCCTCCTGGTGCAGGCTGTTGGCCTGGGTAACATCTTTGAAAACAAGCGCGCCGCCGTCACCGATCGCTTCGCCCGTCTCATCGAGAGCTATCTACGCGAGGCTATCGAGTTGGGCGATATCGAGCCGACCGACGCCGAAGTCGTGGCTTACGCCTGGATGGGTGCTATTTACGGCCTCGTCATCCGCTGGGTGACGACCGGCGAGCCGGAGCCAAGCCGCATCATGGCCGGGCTGGTGCCGCTGCTGCTGCGTGGCGTCGGCTATGAGGATCAACGCACCGCCACTTCAACCGGCAATCAAACAGCATGATTACCCGCTCGCCCACCCGCCCCATCACAGCGCTCCAGCCATCCCCGGCCGCCGGCCCGGCCTGGGACGACGGCGCGACGCCGCTCGACGAGCCGCGCCGGCTCATCAGCCTCTACGCACCCGCGCCAGCCGGCAGGGCCGCCACCTTCATCTGCGCCGCCGGCGGCCGCGAGCGGTTCTACTGGGCCGAACCGGGCGAGGGGCTGGTGCTGGCCGGGGCCGGCGTGGCCGCGCAGCTGGTTTCGCCGCCGGTGTTGGCCGACGACGACGCCGAACGGCTGCCTGAGCAGCGCTTCATCGATATCGAGACGCAGGCGCGGCAACTGTTCGCCGCTGCGCTCCTCCGCCCGGCCAACGGGGCGGGGACGGACGCGCAGCCGGCGGCGCTGGCCCGGCCGCGCCTCTTCGGCGGCTTCGCCTTCCAGGACGACTTCGTGCCCGACAACACCTGGTCGGGCTTCAACCCGGCCGAGTTCATCCTGCCCCATTATCAATACGCCCAAGTGGGCGACGTGGCTTACCTGACTATCAACGCCCTTCTCGGCCCCGGCGAAGACCTCGACGACGCTCTAGGCGGCCTGGCCGAGGCGCTGCGCCTTTACCTGGCCGCCACACCGGCCGCCACGGCCACGGCCGTCGGCCCGACAACGCTGCGCTACCCGATGACCGAGGCCCAGTGGGACGCACTCATCGGCCGCGCCGTGGCGGCCATTGAGACGGGCGCGCTGAACAAGGTCGTCCTGGCGCGCGTCTGCGAGGTACGGGCGAACGAGGCCATCGACGCGGCTGCGCCCCTGGCCGCTCTCGACACCCACTACCGCGACAGCTACCGTTTCCTATTTGAGCCGCGGCCGGGCCAGGCCTTTCTGGGCGCGACGCCGGAGCTGCTGGTCGGTAAATCGGGCCGCGCTGTCACCACGATGGCCCTGGCCGGCTCCGTGGCCCGCGGCCGCACACCGGCCGAAGACGACGCCCTGGCTGCCCAACTGTTAGCCTCGACCAAGGATCGGCAGGAACACCAGTTCGTCATCGACGCGATTCGCGCCCACCTGGCTGCGGCCGCCGGCGCCCTCGATGTCCCCGGCGCTCCGACCGTCCTGCGGCTGCGCAACATCCAACACCTGTACACGCCCATCCACGGGCAGCTGCGGCGGCCGGGCGAGAGCGTTCTGCGCCTGGTGCGCCGGCTGCACCCCACTCCGGCCATGGGCGGCGTGCCCCGCGAGCAGGCGCTGGCCTTCCTGCGCGACGCCGAACCCTTCCCGCGGGGCTGGTACGCCGCGCCCATCGGCTGGTTTGACGCGGCGCTCGATGGCGTCTTCGCCGTGGGCATCCGCTCGGCCATCACCCAGTACGCGCGCGCCTGGCTCTACGCCGGGGCCGGCATCGTCGCCCAATCGACCGCCGAAAGCGAGTGGGCCGAGACGGCGCTAAAGTTCCGCCCCATGCTGGGCGCGTTGGGAGGCAACTGACGTGGACCTGACGACCAATCCCAACACGCACTGGGCGGCCATCCTTGTCGATGAATTGGCCCGTGGCGGCCTCCAGGCCGTTTGCCTGGCCCCCGGCTCGCGCTCCACGCCGCTGGCGCTGGCCTTTGCGGCGCAACCGGCCGTGCGCCTCTACCGTCATCTGGACGAGCGCAGCGCCGGGTTCTTCGCGCTGGGTCTGGCTATGGCGTCGGGTCGCCCAGTGGCGCTGGTATGCACCTCCGGCACGGCCGCGGCTAACTTCTTCCCGGCCATCATCGAAGCCTACCATGCCCACATCCCGCTGCTGGTGCTGACGGCCGACCGCCCGCCAGAACTCCGCCAGAGCGGCGCCAACCAGACCATCGACCAGATCAAGATGTACGGCGATCAGGTGCGCTGGGCGGTCGAAGCCCCCGTGCCGCAGCCGGACGCGCCGCCGGTCGTCTTGCGCCACTTACGCACGCTGGCCGCGCGGGCGCTGGCCACGGCCGCCGGCCCGCCCGCCGGCCCGGTGCATATCAATCTGCCCTTCCGCAAGCCGCTGGAGCCGGAGACTGTGGCCACGGCCAACGGCGACGCGCCCCCGACGCTGTCCGCGCCGCCCGGCCCGCCTTACACGCACATAAGCCGCGGCCGTCTCGCGCCGACGGCCGAGCAAATCGCCGCCGTGGCCGAGGCCCTGACCCGACGGCGCGGCGTCATCGTCTGTGGCCCCTCCTGCCGCGGCGATGACTTCCCGGCGGCCGTGGCTGGCCTGGCCGAGCGTCTCGGCTGGCCCATCCTGGCCGACCCGCTATCCGGGCTGCGCCATGGGCCACAGGTGGGCGGTGGCGCAGTGCTGGGCGGCTACGGGTTGTGGCTGCCGGCGCTGGCCGGGCGGCTGCCGCGGCCAGAAGCGGTCTTGCGCTTCGGCGCGGTGCCCACCGCGGCCGCGCTGGCCACCTGGCTGGATGAGGCCGGCCCGGCCGTACACATACACGTGCGCGAGGATGGCCAATGGGCCGACGACCAGCACCGCACGCGCGTCCATGTCGCCGCTGACCCGGCGCTGTTCTGCCGCGAGCTGGCCGCGACCCTCGACAGCGCGGCCGCCGCGCCGGCCGGCTGGGCCGAGAGTCTGCGAGCGGCCGAGACCCGCGCCTGGGCCGCGCTTGACCGCGCTCTGGCCACCGTGCCCCTGTTCGACGGCGGGGCCATCGCCCAGACGCTGGCGACTTTACCCGACACAGCCGTCGTCTTCGCCGGCAATAGCATGCCGGTGCGCTACGTCGATGCCTTCGACCGGCCGGCGGTGCGCGCGCTGGCCGTCTATGGCAATCGCGGTGCCAGCGGCATCGACGGCAACGTCTCCACCGCCCTTGGCCTGGCCGCGGCCAGTGATCGGCCGGTTGTGGCCCTGCTGGGCGACATCACCTTCTACCATGACATGAACGGGCTGCTGGCCGCGCGGGCGCACGACCTGACCAACATCACCTTTGTCGTTACTAACAACGACGGCGGGGGCATCTTCCGCCGTCTGCCCATCGCCCGGCACGATCCGCCGTTCACAGAGCTGTTTCTAACGCCTCATGGGCTGACCTTTAGCCATGCCGCCGCGCTGTATGGCCTCGACTACGTACCGGTGCGAGACAAAGCGGCGCTGGCGGCGGCTCTGGCGCACGGCGGGCCGGCCGCGCCGCGCCTGATCGAAGTGATTACCGACGGGGCGGCCGACCTCGATCGCCACCACGCCGTTCTTTCCGCCGTGGCCGCCGAGCTACAGACCGCCGTGGCCACGCCGACACACTAAACGAAAGGAGTAATTGACCCAATGACAAACTGGCAAGTCGTCAAAGAGTACCAGGAGATCACCTATCACCGCGCCGATGGCATGGCCCGCATCGCCTTCAACCGGCCGGACTCGCGCAACGCCTTCACGCCGCGCACCATCGACGAGATGATCGACGCCTTCCGCCATGTCTGGATGGATCAGGAAGTTGGCGTCGTCCTGCTGACTGGCAACGGGCCGGCCAAGGACGGCAAGTACGCCTTCTGCTCCGGCGGCGACCAGCGCGTCCGTGGCCATGCCGGCTATATCGGCGACGACGGCGTCGCCCGGCTGAACGTGCTGGAGTTGCAACGGATCATGCGCACCATGCCCAAGCCGGTCATTGCTCTGGTGGCGGGTTATGCCGTCGGCGGGGGTCACGTGCTGCACGTACTCTGCGACCTGACTATCGCCGCTGACAACGCCATTTTCGGCCAGACTGGCCCCAAGGTGGGCAGCTTCGATGGCGGCTACGGTTCCAACTACCTGGCCAGCATCGTCGGCCAGAAGAAGGCCCGTGAAATCTGGTACCTCTGTCGCCAGTACGACGCCGCCGAGGCGTTACAGATGGGCCTGGTCAACAAGGTCGTGCCCGTGGAACAGCTTGAAGAGGAAGGCGTCGCCTGGGCGCAGGAGATTCTGGCCAAGAGTCCCATCGCCATCCGCTTCCTGAAGGCGGCCTTCAATGCCGAGCTGGACGGCCAGACCGGCCTGCAGGTTTTCGCCGGCGATGCGACGATGCTCTACTACATGACCGAAGAGGGCCAGGAGGGCAAGGAAGCCTTCCTGGAGCGGCGCAAGCCCGACTTCCAGAAGTACCCCTGGCGGCCCTAGATGGATGCATTCGGCGTGACGACCGACTGGCTGCGGGCGCGGGCGCGCATCTCGCCCGAGGCGTTGGCGCTGGTGATCGGCGGCCGCCACTGGCGGTTTGGCGACCTCGACGCGCTGGCAACGGCCCTCTGCGGCCGCCTGTTGGCTGAGGGCGTGCGTCCCGGCGACCACGTTGCCGTCCTGCTGCCCAGCTCCCTGGCTACGGTCGTCGCCACCTTCGCCCTGGCGCGCCTGGGCGCGGTCATGGTGCCGCTGAACACGCGGCTGCCGGCTGGCGAAGTGGCCTGGCAGGTGGCACGAGCCGACGCACGCTTCCTGCTAATCTATGAGCGGACGGCGGCGCAGGCGATCGACGCGCCGTCGTCCGTGCGCCGCCTCCCTCTACCGGCCGGCGCGGCGGCCTTTGACGCCTGGGCGCGCGCCCTCCCGCCCGCGCCAGCGTCATCGCCGCTCATGCCCGGCCTCGACCGCATTCAAGCCATCGTCTTCACTTCAGGCACGACTGGCTACGCGAAAGGCGCGATGATCACTTTCGCCAATCATTTCTGGAGCGCCGCCGGCTCCGCTTTCCGCCTGGGCGTGCGCCCGGACGATCGCTGGCTGGCCTGCCTGCCCCTCTACCATGTCGGCGGGCTGGCGGTCCTGTTTCGCTCCTGCCTCTATGGCACGGCCGTTGTTCTGCACGACGGCTTCGACGTGACCGCCATCCGCCACAGCCTGCGGCAGGACGGCATCACCCTGGTTTCCCTTGTGCCGACGATGCTCACTCGGTTGCTACACGAAGGCCTTGTCGGCGGCGAGGCCCCCACCCTGCGCCTGGTGCTGTTGGGCGGCGCGGCCGCGGCCGCGCCGTTACTGGCCGAAGCCCACGCCGCCGGCATCCCCGTCGCCGTCACCTATGGCCTGACCGAGGCGGCCTCGCAGGTGGCCACGCTCTTACCCGACGACGTCGCGGCCAAACCGGGCAGCGCCGGCCGGCCGCTGCTATTCACCGAAGTCGCCATTGTGGACGACGACGGCCGCGCCCTGCCGCCCAACACGCCGGGCGAACTCGTCGTCGCCGGGCCGACGGTTATGGCCGGGTACTACCGCGACGAGACAGCCACGGCCGCGGCGCTGCGTGGCGGTTGGCTCCACACCGGTGATATCGGCACACTCGACGCCGACGGCGACCTGTGGCTACTCGACCGTCGCGCTGACCTGATCGTCAGCGGCGGCGAGAACGTCTACCCGGCCGAGGTGGAGCGCGTCCTGCGCGAACATCCGGCCGTAGCTCTGGCCGCCGTCGTCGGCTTGCCCCACCCCGAATGGGGCCAACAGGTCGCCGCCGCCGTCGTGCTGCGCCAAACGGGCGCGGCCACGGCCGGCGAGCTGCTGGCCCACTGCCGCGCGCTTTTGGCGGGCTACAAATGCCCGCGCCGCCTGCTCCTGGTCGATGCCCTGCCGCAGACCGCTTCCGGCAAGGTGCAGCGCCGCCTGGTGGCCGAGGCCTGGCCAGCCGAGGAGCGCCAACCGGCATGAGCTACCAAACTGTCAACGGTCTGCGCTACGCGGTCGAGGAGGCGGGCGCAGGCGAAGCGCTGCTGCTGCTCCACGGCTTCACCGGCCGCCTGGCCACGTGGCAGGGCCTTTGGCCGCGGCTGGCCGAGCGCTTCCGCGTCATCGCCGTCGACCTGCCCGGCCACGGCGACAGCGATGCCCCGGCCGATCCCGCTCGCTACACGATGGCTCGCGTCGCCGCGGATCTGGTGACGCTGCTGGAACGTCACGCGGCCCACCCGGCGCACTGGCTCGGCTACTCGATGGGCGGCCGTCTCGCCCTCTACGCCGCGCTGCATCACCCGCAGGCCGTCCGCACGCTCCTGCTGGAAAGCGCTTCGCCCGGCCTGGCAACGGCGGCCGAGCGCGCGCAGCGTCGCGCCGCCGATGATGCCCTCGCGGCCCGCATCGAACGGGACGGCGTGGTGCGCTTTGTCGACCAGTGGGAGCAGTTGCCACTCTTCGCCGGGCTGGCCCGGCTGCCGGCCGTGGCCAGGTCGGAACTGCGCCGCCAACGGCTGGCCAACAGCGCCGTCGGGCTGGCCAACAGCCTGCGCGGCATGGGCACGGGGGCGCAAGCGTCGCTCTGGGAGCAACTGGCGGCCGTAAGCGCGCCGGCGTTGCTGGTGGTTGGGGCGGAGGATCACAAGTTTGTGGACATCAACGGCCGCATGGCCGCCCAGCTGCGGGCGGCCGAGCTGCGCACCATTGCCGACGCCGGCCACACCGTCCACCTGGAGCAGCCCGAGGCGTTTCTGGCGACGATTCTGGACTTTCTGGCTGCGGGACTACAGCCAGACGGGCAACGCCTGACCGAGCGCGAACAGCGCGGCGAAGACCAGCGCGCCCAGCGACATCTGTTTGAGCCAGGGGTTCAGCGTGGCCAGGTCCTCGGTGCGGCTGACGGCAAGTCCATTGCGGATCAGCCAGGGCACGGCCAACAGGTAAAGGAACTGCCAGGGCGAGGTGTAGCCCAGCAATACATAGACCGTGGCGGCGACGATGGCCAGGGTCAGGAGTAGCCAATGGTAGCCACGCGCGCGCCGCAAGCCGAGGCGCACCGGGATGGAGTTCTTGCCAGCCAACCGGTCGGACTCCAGGTCACGGATGTTGTTGACGTTGAGCACGGCCACGGCCAGGAGGCCACAGGCCGTCGCCGGCAGCAACAGCGTGGCGTGGAAGGCGCGGGCCTGGACGAAGTAGCTGCCCAGCACGCCAACCCAGCCGAAGAAGATCAGCACAGACAGATCGCCCAGGCCGGCATAGCCGTAGGGCATGCGACCGGCGGTGTAGGTGATGGCCGCGCCAATGGCCGCGCCGCCGAGAAGGATGAAGATGAGCGTGGACGAGAAGGCCGCGCGGCCAAAGGCAAACCAAAGCAGCAGCAGGCCGGCGGCCATGGTCGCCATCGCCGTGACGACGATGGCCCGGCGCATCTCGGCCGGCGTCACCAGGCCGCTCTGGACGGCGCGCTTCGGGCCGCGGCGCTCAACGCGGTCGGCCCCGTGGAGCGAGTCGCCGTAGTCGTTGGCCAGGTTGGACAGGATTTGCAGCAGGATAGCCGTGACGACGCACAACAGGGCGACGAGCCAGTGGAAAGCGCCGTCGGCCGCGGCCAGGCCCGTGCCGGCGATGATGCAGGCCAGGGCCAGCGGCAAAGTGCGCGGCCGGGCGGCGTTAAGCCAGACAGCGAAGCGACGCGGCGAATCGACAGCGGTGGTCATGACTGTGTTTATAGCAGAGAGTAGCCCAAATAGGGTAACGGAAATGATGGCACAAGAACGAATTCTGGAGATGGAACAGGTAGACACGGCGCTCGTGGCCCGGCCGGTGATGGTCGCGCCCGATGTCGTCATCGGCGGGCGCGATGTGGTCGTAATGGCCGGCCCGTGCTCCGTGGAGACTTATGAACAGACACGAGCCGTGGCCGCGGCCGTCCATGCCATAGGCGGCCGCGTGCTGCGCGGCGGCGCGTTCAAACCGCGCACTTCGCCCTATAGCTTCCAGGGCCTGGGGCGCGAGGGCCTGGAAATCCTGCGCGCCGTGGCCGACGAGTTCGGCCTGCTGGTCATCAGCGAGGTGTTGGGCGTGGAGCAACTGCCTCTGGTGGCCGAGTACGCTGACATCTTGCAAGTCGGCAGCCGCAACATGCAACACTATCCGCTGCTATGGGCGGTAGGCGAGAGCGACCGGCCGGTGCTTCTGAAACGCGGCTTTATGTCAACAATCGACGAGTGGCTTAAGGCGGCCGATCACATCATCAGCCGTGGCAACGAGCGCATCATCCTCTGCGAGCGCGGCATCCGCACCTTCGAAACGGCGACCCGCAACACGCTCGACACCAACGCCATCGCTCTGGTCCGGCAGATCGCCCCCTACCCCGTCGTTGCCGACCCCAGCCACGCCACCGGCCGGGCCGACCTGGTGTTGCCGGCCGCTCGCGCCGCCGTCGCCGCCGGGGCCGACGGCTTGCTGGTCGAATTCCACCCCGATCCGGCCGCGGCCCTCTCTGACGGCGAGCAAGCATTGCCACTGGGGACTTTGCCGCGCTTCTATGACGAAGTCGAGCGCGTCGCCCGGGCACTGGGGCGGGGGTTGAGCCGGCGCGCCCTCACCTCGCAATAGCCGCGGGCGCCTACAAAACTATCACAACAAGGTAAACACCGAAAATGAACCACATGCAAGGACAAATCTGTCTGGTCACCGGCGCGAACGCCGGCATTGGCAAGCAAACGGCGCGCGAACTGGCGCAAAGGGGGGCCACCATCGTCCTGGTCGCCCGCAACCGGGAACGGGGCGAAGCGGCGCGGGCCGAGATTGCCGCCGGCGGGTACTCGGTCGAGCTACTGCTGGCCGACTTCTCCTCGCCGGCTTCCATTCGGGCCATGACCGAGGCGTTCAAGGCCCGCCACGACCGGCTGGACGTACTGGTCAACAACGCCGGCGTCTACCTGATGAAGCGCGAGGAGACGGCCGACGGGCTGGAGATGACCTTCGCCGTCAACCATCTGGGCTACTTCATGACGACGCTGCTGCTATGGGATCGCCTTCTGGCCGCCCGGTCAGCCCGCGTCATCGTTCTCGCCTCCGATGCTCACCGGCAGGCCAAGCTCAACTTCGATGACCTGCAAAACCGGCACAAGTACGCCGGCTTTCGCGCCTACGCGCAGTCGAAGCTGGCCAATGTGCTCTTTACCTACGAACTCGACCGCCGCCGCGGCGACGCGCCCATCACCGTCAACGCTGTCCATCCCGGCTTCGTCGCCAGCAACTTCGGCCGCAACAACAGCGGCCCTGTGGGCCTGTTCATGACGCGCATCGTGCCTCTGTTCGCCAAGACGGTGGCCGAGGGCGCGGCGACTTCGGTCTATCTGGCGTCGTCGCCCGAGGTGGCGGGCATCAGCGGACAGTACTTCACCGACTGCCGCGCCGTCAAGTCCGCGCCACAGAGCTACGACCGCGCCGCGGCCGAGCGGCTGTGGGCGATCAGCGAAGAACTGACCGGCCTCCGCCTGCCCAACCTTGCCCTTCCCGACGAAAGGCGGGAAAATGGCAACCATACTGACCTTTAAGTAACCGGCAAGGAGGTAACCCATGAAGTTGATCATCCCATCGTTCGAGAATGGCGCGCCAATCCCGGCCGAGTTCGCCATGGGCATCCCGGCGGCCGACGCGCCGGCCACCTTCGGCCCCAATCGCAACCCCCACATCGTCTGGGCAGACGTACCGCCGGGCACGCAGTCATTCACTCTGATCTGCACCGACCACGACGCGCCATCGGTGCGCAACGACGCCAACAAGCCCGACCGCACCGTGCCCTACGACCTGCCCCGCGCCGACTTTTACCACTGGGTACTGGTCGATATCCCCGCCGACGTGCGCGAGCTGCCGGCCGGCTGCGATTGCGAGGGCGTCACCGCCGGCGGCAAGGAAGTCGGCATCACCCCCTATGGCCGGCGCGGCATCAACAGCTACACCAGCTGGTTTGCCGGCGAGGCGAACATGGAGGGTAACTACGGCGGCTATGACGGCCCCTTCCCGCCCTGGAACGACGAGCGCGTCCACCACTACCACTTTGTCCTCTACGCTCTGGACGTGCCCACGCTGGGCCTTTCCGGCGCTTTCGACGGGGCCGACGCGCTGCTGGCCATGCGCGGTCATATCCTGGCTGAGGCGGATTGGGTTGGCACCTACGCCATCTATCCCCAGGCGCGCCAGTAGCCGCCGGGCCATGCGCCAACGCATGAGTTTGACAGTCATACGCCATACCGACGCTGACACCCTTCCGGCCGCCGGACGGCAGATCTACGTCGCCACCACCGGCCGCAACGTCCCGCTGGCCGGCTTAGCTGAATACCACCTGTCGCCCGCGCTGGAGGGAGCCTAATGCCGGAGCCACTCGTACAGATCGCTTTTATCGTCGTCGTTGGGGTGGGCGTGCAGTTGGTCGCCTGGCATCTACGCCTGCCGTCCATCCTGCTGCTGCTGCTGTCCGGGTTTCTGCTCGGCCCAGTACTCGGAATTATCCATCCAGATGAATTATTGGGCGAGGCGCTCTTCCCGTTCGTGTCGCTGGCCGTTGGCCTGATTCTCTTTGAGGGCGGTCTGACGCTCAAGCTGAAGGAGCTGCCGGACAGCGGCCAGGTCGTGTCGCGGCTCATCTCTGTTGGCGCGCTGACGAGTTGGCTCGTGGCTGCTCTGGGCGCGCGCTTCCTGCTCGGCTTCACCTGGCCACTGGCCATCGTCCTTGGGGCGATCCTGATCGTCACCGGCCCGACTGTCGTTGGCCCGCTACTGCGCCAGATCCGCCCCAAAGGGCGCAGCGGGGCGATCCTCAAGTGGGAGGGCATCCTGATCGATCCGGTCGGCGCGGTGTTAGCCCTGCTCGTTGTCGAGATCGTCTCCCTGGAAAGTGGCATCAACGTGCCCAGCTTTGTCTTGCTGGGCGTCGGCCGCAGTCTGTTCTTCGGCATCGTCCTGGGCCTCATCGGCGCGGCCGTGCTGGTGGCCCTGATGCGCCGCCATCTCATCCCCGACTACTTGCAGAACGGCATCACGCTGGTACTGGTGCTGGCCTTCTTCACCCTCGGGGAGCTGCTGGCGGCCGAGGGCGGTCTGCTGACAGTGACCATCATGGGCATCGCCCTGGCCAACCAGACGTGGGTGCCCGTGCGCCACATCGTCGAGTTCAAGGAAAGCCTGCAAGTCCTGCTGATCGGCGTCTTGTTCATCTTGCTGGCGGGGCGTGTGCAGATAGCCAACCTGCTCGATGTCGGCTGGCCCGCGCTCGCCTTTGTGGCCCTGCTCATTCTGGTGGCCCGGCCGTTGGGGGTGCTGCTGTCAACCTGGCGCACGCCTCTCAGCAACGCCGAGCGCCTCTTCCTGATGTGGATGGCCCCGCGCGGCATCGTCGCCGCGTCGGTGGCGTCCGTCTTTGCCTTTCAGCTGTCCGACGCGGGCGTGGACAAGGCGGAACTGCTGTCGCCAGTGGTCTTCGTGGTCATCGTCGGCACCGTGCTCTTCTACGGGCTGTCCGCCGGCCCGGTCGCCCGCCGGCTGGGGCTGGCCGAGCGCGAGCCACAGGGCGCGCTCATCGTCGGCGCACACCCATTCGCCCGCCAACTGGCCCGCAGCCTGAACGATCAAAACGTCCGTGCCGTGATGATCGACACGAATTATCACCATGTCACCGAGAGCCGTCTGGCCGGGCTGGAAGCGCAACACGGCAACGCGCTGGCCAAAGAGACGAGTGACGAGCTGGACCTGGGCGGGCTGGGGCGCGTCCTGGCGCTGACCAGCAACGATGAAGTCAACGCCCTGGCCATGATCCACTTCGGCGATGTGTTCGGCCGGGCCGAAGTCTACCGCCTGCCCATCGAGAGCGCGCGCCCGTCCGACAGCATAAGCGCCGGGCGCACCCTGTTCGGCCCCGGGGCGCACTTCGACACGCTGGCCAACGCCCTCGATAACGGGGCGACGTTGCGGGCGACCGCAATCAGCAACACGTTCACCTATGCCGACTACAAGGCCCATTATGGCGAGCGAGCCATACCCCTCTGCCTGGTGACAGAGAACCAACGGGTCAACTTCTTCACACTCGACAGCCGGCCGACGCCCAAAGCGGGGCAGTGTCTGATCAGCCTGGTTACGGCCGATGGAGAGAGCGACGATGACCCAGGTTAAGATCTGCGGTCTGACGCGGTTGGACGATGCGCTGGCGGCGGTGGAAGCGGGCGCGGACTATCTGGGCTTCATCTTTTACCCGCCCAGCCCGCGGGCCATCACGCCGATAGCCGCCGCCGCGCTGGTCGCCCGGTTGCGCGCCGTCGCGCCGGAGCGCTTTGCCGGGCCTAACCGGCCGTACCTGGTCGGCGTCTTCGTCAATGAATCGCCAGCCACTATCGCCACGGCGCTGACGACGTGCGGCCTCGATCTGGCCCAGCTGAGCGGCGACGAACCGCCGGACGCCGTAGCCGACCCCGCCTCGCCCATCTTCGGCCGGGCCTACAAAGCCCTGCGCTCGCGCGGGACGGCCGAGGCCAAGGCCGATAGCGCCCGCTATCTCGCGCCCGACAGTCTTTCCGGCCCGCGCCTGCTGCTGGACACCCCCAACGGCCGGCTCTACGGCGGCACGGGCCAGACGGGCGACTGGGCGCTGGCGGCCTTGCTGGCCGCGCCCCGCCTGATGCTGGCCGGCGGTCTGACGCCCGACAATGTCGCCGATGCTGTGGCCTATGTGCGGCCGTTTGCCGTCGATGTGGCCGGCGGCGTGGAGAGCACCCCCGGCCACAAAGACCCCGACCGCGTGCGCGCCTTCATCGCCGCCGCCAAAGGGGCTTGAGCGCCAATGACGACCTCACCGCCCCGCCCCTTCCAGACCATCGCCAGCCGCATTGCCTGGGAATGCCCCTGGTATCGCGTCCGCCAGGACGACATCATTACGCCCGACGGCCGTCCGGGCGTTTACAATGTCATCGAAAAGGCCGCTGCGGTCTGGATTGTGCCCGTGACGGCCGCGGGCGAGGTGCTGATGGTCTACCAGTACCGCTACACCATCGACGAGTGGTGCTGGGAAGTGCCCGCGGGCAGCGTCAAGCCGGGGCAGACGTTGGAGGCCGCGGCCCGCGAGGAACTGCGCGAGGAGGTCGGCGGGCAAGACGGCCGGCTGACCTACATCGGTCGCTCCTTTCTGGCCAACGGCATTTGCAATGAGGTCGGCCACTTCTTCCTGGCCACCGGGGTCGAGGTCGGGCCAACGCAGCACGAGGCGGCCGAGGTGATGCATGTCCACCGTGTGCCCGTCGCCGAGGCGCTGCGCATGGCTCGCGCCGGGGAGATTAGTGACGGCCCAACGGCGCTGGCCCTGTTGCTGTGCGCCGAACAGTTGAGGGCGTGGGCCGGGGCGGCCAACGAGGCGGAGGAATAGCAGCGCCCTGCCCCGACGGCCTGGCGCGGCGACCCTACTGCAAGTAGGATTTAATCGACGCCGCCACTTCGGCCGGGATGCCGGGCACGGCGCTAATCTCCTCGACCGACGCCTCGCGCAACGCCTCCAGCGAGCCGAAGCGCTTCAGCAGCAGTTGTCGCCGTCGTGGGCCGACGCCGGGCACACTGTCGAGCACGGAGGCCACGCCGACCTTGGCGCGGCGCTTGCGATGGCCCTCGTTGGCGAAGCGGTGGGCCTCGTCGCGGACGCGCTGCACGAGATAGAGCGCCTCTGACCGGCGCGGCAGCAGCACCGACTTCGGCCGATCGGGCAGGAAGATCTCCTCCTCCTGCTTGGCCAGCGCCGCCAGAGGCACCTCCCCCTCCAGGTCGAATAGCCTTAACACTTCCTGGCCGACCGCCAGCTGCCCTTTGCCGCCGTCGATCAGCAACAGGTCGGGCAGGATGGCCCAGGCCGTCGGCCGTTCCGACCGCGGCTTGATCTGACTGGGGTCGTGTAGCTCGCCCGCCAGGGTATCGCGGTAGCGCTGGAAGCGGCGGCTCAGCACCTCGCGCATGGAGCTGTAGTCGTCGTTGGTCGCCAACTGCACGTTGAAACGGCGATAGTCGCTCTTCTGCGGCGCGCCCTGCACAAAGACGACCATCGAGCCGACCGTCTGCTGGCCCTGCGTGTGGCTGATGTCGTAGCACTCGATGCGCGCCGGCGGCGCAGGCAGCTGCAGCGCGTCCTGGAGTTCGCTGATGGCCGTGACGTGCTTGGAACGGTCGGCGGCCCACTGCTGCCGCAGGGCAGCCAGCGTGTCGTGGGCATTCTCCGCGGCCATTTCGACCAGTTCGCGCTTCTTGCCCCGGCGGGGCACCTGGAGCGTCACCTTCGTCTCGCGCTTCTGGCGCAGCCACTCCTCGATGATGCGCGCCTCCTCAAGCTCGTTGGGCAGCAGCACTTCCTTGGGCACATAGGCCGCGTCCTCATAGAATTGCACCAGGAACTCTTGCAGCACCTCCTGGTCGCTTTCGCCCTCGGCGTTGTCGAGCATGAAGTACTCGCGGCCGATAAGCTTGCCGTGGCGGATGAAGAACACCTGGACACAGGCCTCGCCGTCATCGCGGGCAAAGGCGATCACGTCCTGGTCAGTCTCATCGGGACCAATGATCTTCTGGCGCGCGGTGATACGCTCGATGGCCTTGAGTTGGTCGCGGATTTCGGCCGCGCGCTCAAAGTCGAGGCTCTCGGCCGCGGCGGCCATGCGCTGCTCCAGGCCGCGGACGATGTGGTCGGACTTGCCGTTCAGGAAGTCCATCAGCTGCTTGATCGTCGCCCGGTACTGCTCCTGATTGACCGCGCCGATACAGGGCGCATTGCAGAGTTTGATGTCGTAGTAGAGGCAGGCGCGTTCATCCTGGCCGGTGATCACCCGGTCGCACGTTAGGTAGGGGAAGACTTTACGCAGCAAGTCGAGCGTCTGCTGCACAGCCCAGACGGAGGTGTAGGGACCGAAGTAGCGCCCGCCATCGCGCACCATCCGCCGCGTCACCGTCACCTTGGGGAAAGGGTCGGCCCAATGCACTTTGATATAGGGGTAACGCTTGTCATCTTTCAGCCGAACGTTGAACCGCGGCTGGTACTGCTTGATGAGATTCATCTCCAGCAGCAGTGCTTCCAGCTCCGAGTTGGTGATGATGACCTCGACATCAGCGATGTGCTGGCGCAGACGCAGCGTTTTAACCGAATCGACGGCGCTGTGGAAGTAGGAGCGCACCCGATTGCGAAGGTTGATCGCCTTGCCAACGTAGAGGACATTGCCCTCGGTGTCCTTGTGCAGATAGACGCCGGGCTTGGTCGGCAAGCTATTCAGTACTTCGGCGAGGTGTTCGCTAGGTGTATAACTCATCGGCGCTCAAGCGCGGCGCACCAGCCTGCGACGCGGCCGCGGATCTTGATTTTAGCACACCTATTCGCATTTTACCTGATGAACAATAGATGTGGTTGCGCCTCATTTAAGAGAACCGCCTGCGCGCCTTCCGGCCAATCGTCCCCGGCCACGGGCAGGATCAGGAGGCTGCCAGCCTGTTTGTTGACCCAGGCGGCCATGCGCTGCGCCTCGCCGCCGGCCAGGTGCTGATACTGTACGTGGGCGCTTGTGGAGGCCAGCAGATGCGCCGCCAATTGGCGGCGCGCGAAGGCCGTTTCTTCATCCGGCCCCCACACCAACACGCGCAGTTCGTTCGCCTCACCGCTGATCTCGGCCGCCAGCGCCAGCGCCCGCGCACCCGCGGCCGAGCCATCGTAGAGCGCCAGCGCCGGCCCGGCTGCCACCTCCGGCTGAACCAACAACACAGCTGAGACCGCCCGGGCGAGGGCCGCGCGAGCGGTGGAACCCAGCCGGGCGCTCTGGGTCAACGAGTGGCCCCGCCGGCCGAGGGCCAACAGGTCGAAATCGCGAGCCGCCGTCAACACTTCCTCGGCTACTGCGCCGTGCACGACGCGGAAGGTGCTGCTTAGCTGGTTGTCCGTGGCGATCTCCTCCAACTCGTGGCGCAGGACGGCCGCGCGGGCGCGTAGCTTGCGCCGCAGCGCTTCGCCCTCCACCTGGCGCGCGTCCGCCTGCCCAAAGCGAATCTCGCGGGCGAAAGGCAACTCGGCCAGCCGCAGCACATTGATATCCTCGACGAAAAGTCCCTGTATCTCCGCGTGTAACCGCGTTGCCAGAGTCGCCGCCGCGGCCAGCGTCGCGTGGCTATAGGACGAGGCATCGAGGGCGACGAGGATGCGCCGCAGGACTGTTTCGGCCGTGGCCGCCGGCTCGGTCTCAGCCGGTTCCGGTTCCGTCATCGGTTGTTTCTTCCGGCGCAGCGTCCGTCTCCGGCCGGGCAGGGGCATTGAAGGCCCGCTGCGCCTCGGCCAGTTTCTTGAGACGGGCGACGACAAGGCCGTTGATGCTATCGGGTGGGTAGTGGCCGTCTTCGTCCGGCTCCCCGGCGGGCCGCCCGGTGAGCAGGGCGATACCCTCATCCACTGTCGTGACGGGGTAGATGTGGAACTGTCCGGCGGCGGCCGCCTCGACGACATCGCGCCGCAGCATCAAATTAGCGACGTTGGCGGCGGGAATGAGCACCCCTTGCGCCCCGGTCAGCCCACGGGCGCGACAGACATCGTAAAAGCCCTCGATCTTCTCATTCACGCCGCCGATGGCCTGAATCTGGCCACGTTGATTGACTGAGCCGGTGACGGCCAGCGCCTGGCGAACGGGCACGTCGGCGATGGCCGACAGCAGGGCGTAGAGTTCGGCCGACGACGCGCTGTCGCCCTCGACACCGCCGTAGGATTGCTCAAACACCAGCGTCGCCGACAGCGACAGCGGTTGCTCAACGGCGAAGCGCTGCCCCAGGAACCCCGTCAGGATGAGCACGCCCTTGGAGTGGATCGGCCCGGCCATTTCCACTTGCCGCTCGATGTCGATGACCTCGCCGCTGCCCATGCGAATGCGGGCGGTGATGCGGCTGGGGCGGCCGAAGCTGTGGCTGCCGAGCTGGTAGACCGACAGGCCGTTCACCTGGCCGACCGCGGCGCCGTCGGTGTCGATGAGGACGCGGTTGCGCAAGATGGCCTCTTGCATCTGCTCCTGGATGCGCCCGGCACGATAGGTCTGCATATCCAGCGCCCGTTGCACTTGCTCCGCGCTGACCGTCGGCGTGCCGGCCTCGCCTGCCCAATAGTCGGCCTCGCGCAACAGATCGGTGACGCTCTGCATGTGGGTGGAGAGCTTGGTGATGTCCTCCACCAGACGTGAACCGTGCTCAACGACGCGGGCGACCGCGCCGCGGTCAAAGGGGCGCAGCCCTTCGTCGCGGGCCACTTCGGCGATGACGCGGCTATAGGCCAGGGCGCTGTCCGGCCCACGGGCCATCTCATCCTCGAAGTCGGCCGACACCTTGAATAGCTCGTTGAATTCGGGATCGGCACTGCTGAGCAGGTAGTAGAGCGAGCGCTCACCGATGAGCACAACCTTGACATCGAGGGGAATCGGCTCCGGTTCCAGCGAGACGGTGCTGATCAGGCTATACACCTGGCCCAGCGACTCGATATCGATGGCTTGCTTGCGCAGGGCGCGTTTGAGGCCCTCATAGGCAAAGGCTTCGGTCAGCAACTTAAGCGCATCGATTACCAGGTAGCCGCCATTGGCCGCGTGCAGCGCGCCCGACTTGATGAGAGTAAAGTCGGTCACCAGCGCGCCCATCTGGGCAAGGTGCTCAACGCGGCCGACCAGGTCCTGATAACGCGGCTGGTCGAGAAAGATCACTGGCGCGCCCTGGGTCGCGCCGTTGTCAACGACGACATTGACCTCGTAGCGCGAGGGGGAAGCGTGGCGCTCGGCCGAGGCAATGCCCAGGGCCGTCCCCAGCAACTGCCGCCCGGCCGACTCCTCATCCTGCAAAAATGTCTCGAAGTTGGCGATGATGTCCGTTTGCACGGCGTCCAGATGGACGCGCACGGCCGCCACGTCACTGTACTTCTGGCGCAGTTCATCCAGAAGTGGGGCGATGCTAAAGCTCACCACATGCTCGTTCAGCTCGCGCAACTGGGCCTGCATATCGCGTTGGAGCTTGGGCAACTGCTCCATAATGTGCTGCAGCGACTCGCCCAGCGCATTCACCTGCGCCTCGATCTCCTTCTGCTTTTCGGGCGCAAGTTGCATGAATTCGTCCGGGGCGATGACTTCGCCACCCTCCTTCAGCGGGGCAAAAGCGAACCCGTTGGGCGTCTGGATGAGGGCGACGTCGTGCTGTTTGGCTTCCTCGCGCAGCTTCTCCAGCGCCTCCACTTGCAGGCCATGCAGTTCCTCTTCCAGAGCATGCTTCTGAGCCTGATATTCCTCGCCTGCGAACACGCCCGGCACGATCGAAGACAGTTCGGCCACCAGCTTCTTCATATCGTCGCGCAAGGCGACCGCCCGGCCCGGCGGCAGCCGCAAGGCGCACGGCTTGTAGGGCTGCTTGAAGTTGTAGACATAGCACCAGTCGTCGGGCGCTGGCTCGGCAAGGGCACGTTGGTGCAGAAAACGGCCGATAAGCGTCTGGCGGCCCGCACCGTTGGGGCCGAGGGCGAAGAGGTTGTAGCCCTGGTGGCGCATGCCGATGCCGAAGCGAATGGCATCGATGGCCCGCTGCTGGCCGATGATCTGCAGGCCATCAGGCAACTCAGCCGTCGTCTCGAAAGGCAGTGTCGCCGCGTCGAACGTATGGTAGAGCTTCTCGGCCGGGAGCGGCTGCGGTAAAGGCATTGCGCCCCCTAGCCACGCGGGCTACGGATGATGAGCGTGGCACAACCCGCCCCGCGCAGCACCTTCTCGGCCACGCTGCCGTGGAGCCAACGGCCGATGCCCGAACGGCCGTGGCTGGACATCACAATGAGATCGACATCGTGCACATCGGCGTAGGTCACCAGCGCGTCGGCGATATCCCCGCTCGTTGTGACGACGTCGAAGAACAAGCGCTGATTCGGGCGGGCGATGTAGACCGTCTGCAGATAGGTTTCGGCCTCGGCCCGTTCCTGTTCGGCGGCCGTGTCCAACATGGCGACATCCTGACCACTCGGCGTCAGGCTTTCGGGCAGCGGGGCGCGGCTGCTGGTGACGCGCAGCAGCGCCACGTCCGACCGCAGCGCGTCGGCAATGGCCAGCGCCGGCTCCAGCGCCTGCTCGGCCAGCGCCGAGCCGTCCAGGGGCACAAGGACCTTGCGATTTTCGAAGGTCGGCGGGGGGACATGGGCGCGGATGATCATCGTGGCACAGGGGGCGTGGTGAAGCACCTTCTCGGCCACACTGCCATAGACCCAGCGGCTGCTGCCCGTGCGGCCGTGGCTGGACATGACGATGAGATCGACGTCGTTGGCTTCGGCGTACTGGACAATGACACTGGCGGCGGAACCGGCCGTGGCGTGGGTCTCGATAGCCACGCCCTGCGGCTTGAGCGCGGTTACGGCGGTGTTCAGATAGGCCTGGGCCTCGTCAATACCCATGCGCATCAGCTCGTCGTAGAGGAGCGGATCGGCGGCTACCAGCGCCACCGGGCCAACGGCGCGCAATAGAATCAGGTGGACTGGTTGTCCGTCCGCGCGCGCGGCCATGGCCTCAGCGATTGTGAGCGCCGGAGCCAGGGCCTTCTCGGCCAGCTCTGAACCATCCAGAGAAACTAGGATCTTCCGAAAGGGAACCATGACTCTGCCTCCTTGTCGGGGCTAATCGCTTTGATCGATCGCTTCCGGCTGTTGCATGGCGAAATAATTCAGGAAGTCAGTCACGGTAATAATACCGACAAGCTCGTCCTTGTCCACGACGGGCAGCGCCCCAAATTTGTAGGTGCTCAGCATATTGGCGGCCTGATAGGCGGGCGTGTCCGGGGCGACCGTCATCGGGTTGGGGGTCATGCAACTATCGGCCATGATCGTGTCGAGAATCTCCTCGTCCTGCCAGCGGCCGTGCATAATCAGCGGCGAATTCATCACCAGTCGCACGTCGCGATCGGTGATGATGCCGACGAGCTTGCCGTCTTGCATCACCGGCAACTGACGACAGCCTTGTGACTTCATCACCTCGATGACCTGCCGCAGATTGGTCTGCGGTGTCACCGTATCGGGAATAGAGGTCATGAGATCGTTTACGCTCAGCATCATAGGCTCCTTGCGTCCCCCACGCGCGGGGCCGCCCTCATCCCTAAGTGTAATCGATTCGCGCGGCGATGGGGTATGGCGAATGTCACCTCTGCGAGATGACATTCATCGGGTCTTTGCGGCGCGGCCGGCCGGCTAAGTGGAGTTGCCTCTTGCGGGGGCAGAGGATAAACTGGCGTCCATTCTCAACAGCGCTAGAGGAGTTTTATGGCCAAGACATCCCCCCAACGTCGCAAGCAACAGCAAGCCCGTGAGACCAATTGGGCCGTCATCGGCGGCCTGATAGCCATCGGCCTGCTGATCTTCGCCGGGCTACTTTACCTGGCTTTGCGGCCGACCACGTCTCAGACCGTGCAGACGCTGGCCGAGTTTTGCAGCAGCAACCCTCAGAATTGTGCCGTGATGGGCCAGGATGATGCTCCCGTCACGATGGTCGAAGTCGCCGACTTCGGCTGCATTCATTGCACCAACTTCCACAACAACACCGCTGACGACCTCAAGGCGGAGTTCGTCGACAACGGCACGATGCGCTGGGTGGCCCTGCCCTATGCCTTGGGCACCACGACAGTACCAGCGGCGGCCGCGGCCCTGTGCGCCGGCGAACAGGATCGCTACTTCGAATTTGCCCATGCCCTGTTCGCCATTGAATCGCTGGACGTTCGCCTGACGGCGTCCGGCTTTGAACAGGCGGCGCAGTCCATTGGGCTGGACATGGATGCCTTCCGCAGCTGTATGGACGACGGCCGCAATCTGGCCCTCGTCAATGCCAATCGCGACGTCGCGCGCACCAACCGCGTCAGCGGCACGCCGACCTTCTTCCTGAACGACAGGACCCTGAGCGGAGAGCAACCGCTGTCGGCTTTTGCCGAGACGATCAACTCGCTGCTGGCGGCGCAATAGCCGCACAGCGAAGGGAGCCTTTTCTAATGCCGGATAAATGGCAAGCACGCCTCATTCAACTACTGGCCGTCCCCGGGCTATTAGTGGCCGGCTACTTGCTGCTTTACCATAACGGCGCGCTGGTGTCAGCCTGCAAAGTCAGCGGCTGGGAAGATTGCGGCCTGGTCAGCGGCCCCGGCGCGCCCTATGCATCCATTGGCCCCATTCCTGTGGCCCTGATCGGCTTCGTCGGCTACGCCACCATCTTTCTGGTCACCTGGCTGGCCGACTGGCTGCCGGTGTTACGTCGCAGCCTGCCGGAATTGCTGGTCGGTCTCACTGGCCTGGCGTTTGTGTTCACCTTCGGCCTGACCGCGCTGGAAGTCTTTGTTATCCACGCCGTCTGCCGCTTTTGTCTCGTCTCCGCCGCGATCATCGTCGTTATGTTCGCCTTGGCCATCCATTATTTGCGCTCGGCCAACCGGGCCGCCAACGCGCTCCCAAAGCGGAAAGCGGGCGAGCACCCCAAGCGCAACAGACTTGATGTCACCTAAGGTCGAACGAGAGGCGCCCTGTGTTCAAACATCTCCTTGTCCCCCTCGACGGCTCCGGGTTCGCCGAGGCGGCGTTGCCTTACGCCCTGGAACTGGCGGCCCAATTCGATAGCGAGATCACGCTGCTGCGCGTCATCACGCCGCCGCGGCTGGGCGAGGGCACGCTGACGCCGGAATCGGCCAACTTCACCATCCGCATCCGTGACGACCTCTATAAGGAGGCCATCGAGTACCTGCAGTTCCAGAAAGGCTCGCTGCGCAGCCAGAACTACCGCGCTCACTATCAGGTGGTCGAAGCGGAAGATGTGGCCGCGGAGATCATCAGCACCGTGCGCGGCATCGACGCGGATACGGTGGTGATGTGTACCCACGGCCGCGGCGGGCTGGGACGGTGGCTCTTTGGCAGTGTGGCCACGCGCGTGCTGCAATCGGCGGTCGTGCCGGTGTTGGTCATTCGGCCGCAGGGCGCGGCCGCGGCCGCCTAGCTGTTCTGCACGGCGCTATACCCCGGCTGGGATACGGCCTTGATTTCCTGAATGAGCCGGTAAGAATCGATGTACTTGAGGAGATAGCTGCTGGCTCCCGCCTGCTGCAACAGCAGGCGCTCCACCTCGTCGGCATAGGGAGCCAGGATAATGACCGCCGCCGAGCAGCGCGCCATCTTCTGGACCATGGTCAGGGTGGCGAAGAGTTCCTCGTCGGAGCCACTGTGTAGGCCCAGCACAACAACATCGGGCGCGCCGTCGTCGCCGAAGTAGGGCAACGCCGCGGCCAGCTCCGGGACAGCGGCCAGCACGTCCAGGTCGGACGTCGCACTCAACCGCTTGCGCAGCGCGCGCCGCACGGCGGTGTGCTTTTCCACGATCAGGACGCTTGTTGTCGGTATACTCTGCGGCCTTATCATCTTGCCCGTCTCTAGAGGCGTGCCCAACAGTTACCGGCGCGCCTCTGTTAGACGCGCGGCGTTGAACGGCCGGCGCGCATGGCGATGGCCAACAGTGTCGCGCGTCATTGTTGCCAGTATAGCCAGCCGAAGGCGCACAACTCAATGACAAACGTCACCCATCCCGGCGACATCTATCACATGCTTGGGGAGAATTAGGGTTCGCGGGGGAGAGCCAGAGTCACGGTCGTACCCGCGCCGGGGTTGGAGCGGATGTCGAAGACGCCGCCGAGGCTATCGGCGCGCGACTGCATATTGGCCAGGCCGTGCCCCAGCCGCAGGTTCTGATTCTGTGTATCGAAGCCCTGCCCGTCGTCCTGCACCTTCAGTATGACGCGGTTGGCGCTCAGGTGCAGGCCAATATCGACCCGTTTGGCGCGGGCATGGCGGGCAATGTTGGCCAGCGCCTCCTGGGTCGTCAGAAAGATCGTCCGGCCGAGCGGCAGCGGCAGATCATCGAGCCGTTCGGGCATACTCATCGACACCGGAATCATCGTGTTCGCCTGAAATTCGCGCGCCAACTGAGCCATGCCCTGTTGCACATCGCCGGCGAAACGTCGCGGGCGCAGGTCGAGGATGAAATTGCGGATATCGCGAATGGCGTCATTCAGCCCACCGACAGCGGCATCAAGCAGCGTCCCCGCCTCATCGGCCCCCGCCGGCAACGCGAGCCGGGTCGATTCCAGCGTCAGGCCCACAGCGTAGATCGACTGGATGACACCATCGTGCAGGTCCATGCCGATACGCGTTCGTTCCTCCAGCACGGCCAGCCGTTCTAGCTGCGTGTAGAGGCGCGCGTTCTGGATGGCGACGGCGGCGTGGGCGGCGAGCATACGGATCAGTTCTTCGTCACTGTCGCTGAACGCCGGCGCGTCGATCTTGTCGGCCAGGTAGAGGTTGCCATAGGTCTCGCCCGCCCCGATGATGGGCACGCCCAGGAAGCTCGTCATCACCGGGTGACCGCTGGGGAAGCCAGTGGAGCGCGGGTCGGCGGCGACGTCATCCACTCGGATGGTCTCCGGGCCGTGTATCACCGCGCCCAGTATTCCTTTGCCGTGCGGCCAGTGGGCCATGCGGCGGCCTTGCTCGGGGCTAAGCCCGCTGAAGGCAAAACGCTGCACGCTGCCCTGTCCATCGCTGCGCCACTCGCCCACAGCCAGGGCGGCGTAGCGCGCACCGCCCAACTCGCGGGCCGAATCGACGATCAGCTGGAGCACTTTGTCAATATCCAGCTCGCTGGCAATGGCCACGGCCGAACGGGTCAGCGTCGCCAGCGCCCGGCGGGCAAGGTCATCGGTCGGCGGGGGAGTGGGCAAATCGGCCATGCGGTTAGCTGGACTAGATGTGATCCTGAAGATGATGCTTGATCGCGTAGGCCGCAGCCTCCGCGCGGTTAGAGACGCTCAGTTTAGACAGGATGCTGCTGACATAGTTGCGCACCGTGCCCTCGCTCAGGAATAGGTCGGTGGCGATCTCGCGGTTGGTCTTGCCGGCGGCGATGAGCAAGAGCACCTGGCGCTCCTGGGCAGTCAGGTCCTGAAAGGCGACGGCTTCTTCCTTTTTAATAGAGCGACGCACCTCGAAGAAGATTCGCTGTGTCAGCGAGGGATCGAGCATCGACTCGCCGCGCGCGGCCGCCTCGATGGCCCGAACGACGTCGCCGCCGGCAATCTGCTTGAGCAGGTAACCCGTGGCTCCCGCGCGGATGGCGGCAAAGAGCAGCTCGTCCTCGGCAAAGGAGGTCAGCATGATGACCTGTGTCGCGGGCAACAGTTCTTTGATCTTCTGGCAAGCCTCGATGCCACTGCCCCCCGCCAGGCGGATGTCCATCAGCACCAGGTCGGGCTGGAGTTCCAGGGCCAGGGCAACGGCCTCATCCTCGGTCGATGCCTCCCCGACAACAGTGAAGGATGGGTGGCGTTCCAGCAAAGCGCGCATGCCGAGGCGCACCACCTCATGGTCATCAACGAGCATTAGCCGCAGCACCTCAGTCATATCGCCTTTAGTATAAGCCAAAGCTGACAGGCAAACAAAACAGCGCGTGTTCATCTATGACTTTTGTCCGCCATTCAGGTGCAATCTGTCACTAACCGCCTCTCGGCAGAGTCCTTAAAATGACTAAGGTTGACAACGAAGACTCGCAATATGCCGTCGCCTGACAGAGTTGCGGCTTATTTGGTTTTAAGGAGATCACACATGTCGGAACAAATCATGACTCCCCCGGCCGTCGCAGAAAACGGCGGTAACGGTCGTATACACACAACTGCGAAGAAATGGGTCTATCTATTCGGTGAAGTAAAAGCGGCCGAAGCCGCCGTCGGCGGTCAATGGGACGGTGTCCGCGCCCTGCTGGGCGGCAAGGGCGCTGGCCTGATGGACATGACCCGCCAGGGCATTCCCGTGCCCCCCGGCTTCACCGTCTCCACGGAAGCCTGCAACGCCTACCTGGCCGAGGGCGGCAAGTTCCCGCCTGGAATGTGGGAGCAGGAATTGGCTGCGGTGAAGGAGATCGAGAAGCAGACCGGCAAAACCTTCGGCGGAACCGACAACCCGCTGCTGGTTTCCTGCCGCTCCGGCGCCAAGTTCTCCATGCCGGGCATGATGGACACTGTCCTCAACATCGGCCTCAACGACGAGATCGCCGAGACGATGGCTCGTCTGACGAACGACCGCCGCTTTGTCTTTGACCTCTATCGCCGCCTGATCCAGATGTTCGGCAGCGTGGTCATGAGCGTGCCGGACGAGGTCTTCGAAGCCGTCATCACTTCGCGGCGCGCTCTGGCCGGCGTCGAGACCGACGCCGAGCTGCAGGCCCAGGATTGGGAAGTGGTCACCCGCCGCTTCAAGGAAATCTATCGCACCTTCACCCGCAGCGACTTTCCGACCGATCCGCATGACCAGCTGCGGCTGGCGACGGAAGCAGTCTTTAAGTCATGGAACGGACGCCGGGCCATCGACTACCGCAATGCCGCCGGCATCGCCCACGACCTGGGCACGGCCGTCAACATCCAGACGATGGTCTATGGCAACATCGGCGACAACTCGGCCACCGGCGTGGCCATGTCGCGCGACGCCTCCACCGGCGAGAAGGAACCCGAAGGCGACTTCCTGGTCAATGCCCAGGGCGAAGACGTTGTCGCCGGCATCCGCCACACCCAGCCGCTGGCCGAGTTGAAGGACATCATGCCACAGGCCTACCAGGAGTTCCTGGACATCGCCGCCAAGCTGGAGAAGCACTACCGCAACATGCAGGACATGGAGTTCACCATCGAGAATGGCAAACTCTGGCTCCTGCAGACCCGCGACGGCAAGCGCACGGCCCAGGCCGAAGTGAAGATCGCCGTCGATATGGTCGAAGAAGGCCTCATCACCAAGGAAGAGGCCGTCTGGCGCGTTAAGCCGGCGCAGGTGGACTTCTTCCTGCACCCGCAGTTGGACAACGAAGCGCTGAAGACCGCCAGGAAAGTTGCCTCCGGTCTGAATGTCTCCCCCGGCGCGGCTGTCGGTGTCGTCGCTTTTGACGCCGACACGGCCGAGCGTTGGGCCAAGGAAGAGAACCGCAAGGTCATCATGGTTCGCCCAGAGACCAAGCCCGACGATGTCCACGGCATGTTGGCCGCGCAGGGCATCCTGACCAGCCGCGGCGGCCGCACCAGCCACGCCGCCCTCGTCGCCCGCCAGTTCGGCAAGCCGGCCGTCGTCGGCGTCATGGCGCTGGACATCGACCTTGAGTTGCGCCAGATGACCATCGGCGACCTCGTCGTTAAGGAAGGCGACTGGATTTCGGTCGACGGCACGCAAGGCCATGTCTACCTGGGCGAGATTCCGACCGTCGTGCCGGACATCAAGAACACATATCTGATCAAGCTGCTCGGCTGGGCGGACGAAATCCGCACGCTGGGCGTCTGGGCCAACGCCGACTATCCGCGTGACGCGCAACGCGCCCGCGAGTACGGCGCACAGGGCATCGGCCTCTGCCGCACGGAGCACATGTTCTTTGAGACGGAGCGCCTGCCCATCGTCCAGAACATGATCATGGCCAAGAACGTAACCGAGCGGAACGAAGCGCTCGACAAACTGCTGCCTCTCCAGCGCAGCGACTTCGACGGCCTGTTCCGCGCCATGGACGGCCAACCGGTCATCATCCGCCTCATCGACCCGCCTCTGCATGAGTTCCTGCCTTCCTATGAGGAACTGGTGCAGCGCCTGGCCGACCTGAAGGTGCAGCTGCAACACTTCCACACCCTCAGCGAGATCGACGAGGCGCTGTCGGAAATCCGCGTCAAGCAAGCCTACCTGGAGCGCGTCATCGCGCTGCGCGAGCAGAACCCGATGCTGGGCACCCGCGGCGTCCGTCTGGGCATCATCATCCCCGAGCTGACCAAGATGCAGGTGCGGGCCATTTTCGAGGCCGCCTGCCAATGCCAGAAGGATGGCATCGATGTCCATCCTGAGGTGATGATCCCGCTCATCTTCCACGTCAACGAACTGAAGGTTCAGCAGACCGCGCTGGAAGCCGTGGCCAGGGAAGTCATGGACGAGCAGGGCGTCGAGGTAACCTACAAGTTCGGGACGATGATCGAGATCCCGCGCGCCGCCCTGACGGCCGACGAGATCGCCGAGGTTGCCCAGTTCTTCTCCTTCGGGACGAATGACCTGACGCAGACGACCTTCGGCATCTCCCGCGACGACGCCGAGTCTGGCTTCCTGGTCGAATACCAGCAGCGCAACATCCTCGAAGAGAACCCGTTCGGCACGCTGGACGTGAAGGGTGTTGGCAAGCTGATGCAAATGTGCGTCGAGCTGGGTCGCCAGACCCGGCCAGACCTGGAGATTGGCATCTGCGGTGAGCACGGCGGCGATCCTAAGACCATCGCCTTCTGCCACCAGATCGGCCTCAACTACGTCTCCTGCTCGCCGTTCCGCGTGCCGATCGCCCGTCTGGCGGCCGCCCACGCGGCGCTGGCCGAGAAGAAGAGCAAGTAATTCGTTCACTACAGCGAGCCTGACCGGCGGGCGGCCGCCGGTCAGACTCGCTTTCATAAGGCGATAATATGACCAAGAATATGATCACCATCGACGCCAACGAGGCCACAGCCCTTGTCGCCCACAAGGTGAATGAGGTGATCGCCATCTACCCGATCACGCCATCCTCGGGCATGGGCGAGTTGGCCGATGCGTATTCGGCCCATGGCGACACCAACATCTGGGGCGCTGTGCCTCTCGTCATCGAGATGCAATCGGAAGGCGGCGCGGCCGGGGCTGTCCACGGCGCGCTGCAAACGGGCGCGCTGACGACGACCTTCACGGCCTCGCAAGGCCTGTTGCTGATGATCCCCAACATGTTCAAGATCGCCGGCGAACTGACCTCGACCACCTTCCATGTGGCCGCGCGCTCGTTGGCCGCACAGGGCTTGTCCATCTTCGGCGACCATAGCGACGTAATGGCGACCCGCAACACCGGTTTCGCCCTCCTGTGTTCCAACTCAGTGCAGGAAGCGATGGACATGGCGCTCGTCGCCCACGCCGCCACGCTGCGCGCGCGCGTGCCCTTCATCCACTTCTTCGACGGCTTCCGTACCTCGCACGAGATCAACAAGATCGCGCCCATCGACGAGACGGTCATGCGCGCGATGATCGACGACGAACTGGTGCGTGCCCACCGCGACCGCGCCCTGTCGCCCGATCATCCCATCATGCGCGGCACGGCCCAGAATCCCGATGTCTACTTCCAGGCGCGCGAGAGCGCTAACCCCTACTACATCAACTGCCCCGGCATCGTCCAGGAGACGATGGATAAATTCGCCGAACTGAGCGGACGTCAGTACCACCTGTTCGACTACATCGGCGCGCCGGACGCAGAACGCGTCATCGTGCTGATGGGTTCGGGCGCCGAGGCGGTCGAAGAAACGGTCAACTATCTGGTTGCGCAAGGCGAGAAGATTGGCGCGGTGAAGGTGCGGCTCTACCGGCCGTTCGACATTACCGCCTTCGTCAATGCCCTGCCGGCGACCACCAAGACCATCGCCGTGCTCGACCGCACCAAGGAGCCGGGCGCCACCGGCGAGCCGCTGTACCTGGACGCTGTCTCGGCCCTCGTCGAGCACATCGCCGCGGGCGACGCGCCGTTCGCCGTCATGCCGCGTATCATCGGCGGCCGCTATGGCCTGTCGTCGAAGGAATTCACCCCGGCCATGGTCAAGGCCGTTTATGATGAGCTGGCCAAGCCAGTCATGAAGAACCACTTCACCGTCGGCATCGACGACGACGTGACCCACCTGAGCCTCGACTTCGACGAGAACTTCTCGACCGAGTCGGACGACGTGGTGCGGGCGGTCTTCTTCGGCCTCGGCTCCGACGGCACGGTCGGCGCTAATAAGAACTCCATCAAGATCATCGGCGAGAACACGCCGAATTACGCCCAGGGCTACTTCGTGCTCGACTCGAAGAAGTCTGGCTCCGTCACCGTCTCCCACCTGCGCTTTGGGCCGCGGCCGTTCCACTCGCCCTATCTGATCAGTCGGGCCAACTTCGTCGCCTGCCATCAGTTCGGCTTCCTGGAGCGCTTCGACATGCTGAAGCTGGCCCAGCCGGGGGCGACATTCCTGCTGAATAGCTCCTACGGACCAGACGAAGTTTGGGACCACCTGCCGCGCGAGGCGCAACAGGCCATCATCGACAAGGGCCTGCGCTTCTTCGTCGTCGATGCCTACGCCGTGGCCGACGAGACCAACATGGGCCGGCGCATCAATACCGTCATGCAGACTTGCTTCTTCGCCCTCATCGAAGGGGCCACGTCTGTACCGCTATTGTCACGCGAACGGGCCATCGCCGAGATCAAAGAAGCCATCGCCAAAACCTATGGCAAGCGCGGCGAGATCGTCGTGGAGCAGAACTATGCCGCCGTCGATGCATCACTCTCGCACCTGCACGAAGTGAAGGTTCCAGTGAGCGTCAGCAGTAACTTCACCAAGCCGCTCGTCGTGCCCGACTTCGCGCCGGCGTTCATCCAGAACGTCACCGCGCCGATGATGGCCGGTCTGGGCGACATGCTACCCGTCAGCGCCATGCCCGTGGACGGCACCTACCCCACCGGCACGACCAAGTGGGAGAAGCGCAACATCGCCACCGAGGTCCCGGAATGGGACCCCGACATCTGCATCCAGTGCGGCAAGTGCGCCCTGGTCTGCCCGCATGCCGTCATCCGGCTGAAGATCTATGAACCCGATTGCCTCGAAGGCGCGCCCGAAACGTTCAAGTCCACGCCGGCCCGCTTCAAGGAGTACAAGGACCAGGTCTATACGCTGCAAGTGTCGGTTGAAGACTGCACCGGCTGCTCTCTCTGCTACGAAGTCTGCCCGGTGAAGAACAAGCGCCAGCCGAAGTTCAAGGCCATCAACATGATCGACTACATCCCGGCCGTGCGCGAGGCTGAGCGGCAAAACTGGGCCTTCTTCCAGTCGCTGCCCAACGTCGACCGGGCCGAGTTGCCGGTCAACCAGGTCAAGTACAACCAGTTGCTGGAGCCGTTGTTCGAGTTCTCTGGCGCTTGTGCCGGCTGCGGCGAGACGCCCTACCTGAAGCTCGTCACCCAGCTATTCGGCGACCACATGATTGTCGCCAACGCCACCGGCTGCTCGTCCATCTACGGCGGCAACTTGCCCACGACCCCGTGGGCCAAGAACGCCGAGGGGCGCGGCCCGGCCTGGTCAAACTCACTGTTCGAAGACAACGCTGAGTTCGGTCTGGGCATGCGCGTGGCCCTCGACCAGCGTCTGGACGCCACGACCAATGCCCTGCGCGGCATGCGCGAGGTCATCGGCACGGAGCTGGCCCAAAACATCCTCTACAACGACCAGTTGACCGAAGCCGACATGCTGGTGCAGCGGCGCAACGTCCAATTGCTAAAGGAACGCCTGCAAGACATGCTGGCCGACGAGGACCCAAAGCTGGATGAAATGAAGCCAGCACTATCCGACCTGCTGAGCAAGGCCGATGCCCTGGTCAAGAAGAGCGTTTGGATCATTGGTGGCGACGGCTGGGCCTACGACATCGGCTACGGTGGCCTCGACCACGTGCTGGCCTCCGGCCGCAACGTCAACATCCTGGTGCTGGATACGGAGGTCTACTCCAATACCGGCGGCCAGATGTCGAAGTCGACGCCGCGCGGCGCGGTGGCCAAGTTCGCCGCGGCCGGCAAACCGCTGCCGAAGAAAGACCTCGGCCTGTTAGCCATGACCTATGGCAACGTCTACGTCGCCCATGTGGCCTTTGGCGCCAACGATCGCCAGACTGTCCAGGCCATTCTGGAGGCTGAAGCCTACGATGGCCCGTCGCTTATCATCGCCTATAGCCACTGTATCGCCCACGGCTATGATCTGAAGTACGGCCTGGAGCAGCAGCAAGCGGCCGTCGATTCCGGCCACTGGATCCTATATCGCTACAACCCGGAGCTGGGCCAGACGCCGGAAGGCGCCGACCACAACGGCAATGGCCACACCGCACGGAACCCGTTCCAACTGGACTCCAAAGCGCCGACGCTGCCGCTGGAGAAGTATCTCTACCGTGAAGGTCGCTATCGTATGTTGCAGCAAAGCAACCCCGAAGCGGCCGATCGCCTGCTCAAACTGGCCAAGTCCGACGTGGCCGAGCGTTGGAAGAAATACCAAAGCTATGCGGTCGGCGAAAAGATGAGCGAATAAGGGAAGAACACCATGGATCTGCGAACAACCTATCTCGGTCTTGAACTGAAGAACCCGCTGGTGGCCTCGCCCTCGCCGCTGAGTCGCGAACTGGGCAATCTGCGTCGCATGGAAGATGCCGGCGCGGCCGCCGTGGTGCTCTACTCCCTCTTCGAGGAGGAGATCAACCAGGAAAGCCACGCGCTCGATCGCTATCTGAGCGACGGCACGCAGAGCTTTGCCGAGGCCCTGACCTATTTCCCCGAAGCGCCGGCCTACCGCGCCATCGGCCCCGATGCCTACCTGGAGCATATCTTCCGGGCCAAGCAGGCCGTCAACATCCCCATCATCGCCAGCCTGAATGGTGTTTCTACCGGCGGATGGGTTCGCTACGCGAAAGAGATGGAAGGCGCGGGCGCCGACGCCCTGGAGCTGAACATCTACTACCTGCCCACACGCCTGGACCTGTCCGGCGTCGAGGTCGAACAGATCTACATCGACCTCATGCGCGACGTACGAGCATCCGTGCGCATCCCCATCGCCGTCAAGCTCAGTCCCTACTTTAGCGCGACAGCCAACATGATGGTTCGCCTCGTCGAGGCGGGTGCTAACGGTCTGGTGCTCTTCAATCGCTTCTACCAACCTGACCTCGACCTGGACAACCTGGAGGTCGTGCCCAATCTCCGTCTGAGTACGTCAGACGAGATGCGCCTACCCTTGCGCTGGATCGCCATTCTCTATGGCCGTATCCAGGCCGACATGGCCCTGACAACCGGCATCCACACCGGCCAGGACGCGCTCAAGGCCGTTGCCGCGGGCGCCAACGTGGCCATGATGACATCGGAGATCCTCGAGAACGGCATCGGCCGCTTCACCGAGGTCTTGCGCGAGATGTCGCTGTGGCTTGAGGAGCGCGAGTATCTCTCGCTCGACGAGCTGCACGGCAGTCTCAGCCAGATCAACGTCGCCGCGCCAGCCGCCTTCGAGCGTGCCAACTACATCCAGATCGTCCGCTCCTACGCGCCGACGTTCCGTTAATTCGCTGTCGTTGTCACCGGTTCCGACACGGTGTGATCAAAGCAGAAAAGGCCCTGGTAACCCCAGGGCCTTTTCTGCGCGCGCTCCCTCCGGAGAGGTGGTTGACGTGACCTCAGGCTCCAGAAGCCACGTCTTTAGGAAAAGGCAGCCGTACAGCGGATCGACACACTAGAAGCGATCTACGTCCGGAGCGTTATAAGCCCACTTGCAGGGAATGCCGGCCAGGTTGCAGTCTAGCCCGCCAGTGCAAACACAGGTGCGAACGCGGTAGGGCGCGACGAACGTGTGCAGGAAGTCGGCCGTTGGATAGACGCGCTGCTCCTGTAGTTCAACATCCAGGTGAATGTATTCACACTGCTTCTTGCCTATCGTTACCCACTTCTCGATGGCCATATTGTCCTCGGTTGTCTCAGATTGCCGCCGGCAAGACGCGCCCTCGCGCCGCCAGCCGCCCAATACGCTACGTTGCCAGCATACGGCAAAGCGCACCAGCATGCCTAGTGCCGAATATCATCCGATGACATGACATTTGTCATATACATGGGTGATCCTTATCACTGACATAGCCCCAGGGCATTCCGTATCATACGAAGTGTGCGGGCGGCGCGCTCCGTCGCCCCGGAGGTTACGCATGATTCAAGCGGACCGCATTGTCCCCACCACTTGCCCCTATTGCGGCGTCGGCTGCCAGATCGACCTGCACATTAAGGACGGGATGATCTACCGCGTCAACGGCCGGTTCGACAACCCGGTCAATCACGGCAATTTGTGCGTCAAGGGGCGCTTCGGCTTCGACTTCATCCACGCCCCCGACCGGCTGACCGCGCCGCTGTTGCGACACGACCGCTCGGAACCCTTCGGCCGGGCGCACCAGACATCCTGGCCGGCGGCGCTCGACCATGTAGCTGGGCGGCTGCGCGCCATCCGCGACGCTCACGGCCCCGACAGCATCGCCTTCCTCGTCTCGGCCAAGTGCACCAACGAAGAGAACTACCTCGTCCAGAAGCTCGCCCGCGCGGTGGTCGGGACGCACAACATCGACCATTGCGCCCGTCTCTGACACAGTAGCAGCGTGGCCGGTCTGGCCGCGACACTAGGTTCCGGGGCGATGACCGATTCGATCGCCAATATCGTTGACGCCGACTTGCTCTTCGTCATCGGCTCCAACACGACCGAAGCCCATCCCATCATCGGTCTGGAGATGAAGCGGGCGGTGCGCCAGTTCGGCGCGCGGCTCATCCTGCTCGATCCGCGCGAGATCGAACTGGCCAACTTCGCCACGTTGCATCTGCGCCAGCGGCCGGGCACCGACGTGGCCGTGATAAATGCGCTGGCCCACGTCATCATCCGGGACAACCTGGCCAACCTCAACTTCATCGAAGAGCGCACCGAGGGCTTTGATGCCTTTGCCGCCAGCGTGGCCGACTGGACGCCGGAACGGGCCGAGGCGATCTCTGGCGTGCCCGCCCAGGCCATCGTCGATGCCGCCTACCTATATGGCCACGCCCGCAGCGCAATGATTTTCTGGGCTATGGGCATTACCCAGCACACAACGGGCACAGACAACGTCAAGGCCTGCTCCAACCTGGCCCTGCTAACCGGCCACATCGGCCGCCCGGCCACGGGTCTTAACCCCCTGCGCGGTCAGAACAACGTCCAGGGCGCGTGCGACATGGGGGGGCTGCCCAACGTCTTCCCCGGCTATGCCTCTGTGGCCGACGAGGCCATCCGCCGCAAATTTGCCGCCGCCTGGGGTGTGCCCGTGGAGACGTTCAGCACCAAGCCCGGCCTGACCGTCACCGAGATGCTCCACGGCGTGCTGGATGGGCACATCCACGCCATCTACGTCATGGGCGAGAACCCCATGCTATCCGACCCTAACCTGACCCACGTGGCCGAGGCGCTGGCGGCGGTCGAGTTTCTGGTCGTGCAAGATCTCTTCCCGAACGAGACGGCCCAATGCGCCGACGTGGTGCTGCCCGCGGCCAGTTTCGCCGAAAAGTCGGGCACGTTCACCAACACCGAGCGGCGTGTACAGCTCATTCGCCCGGCTATCGATCCGCCGGGGCAAGCGCGGCCGGACTGGCAGATCACTCTGGAGTTGGCCCAACGGCTGGGCGCGGACTGGCACTACGACGGCCCGGCGGACATCTTCGACGAGATGGCCACCGTAACCCCTCAGTACGCCGGCATCTCCCACAAGCGCCTCGAACACGGCGGCATCCAGTGGCCCTGCCCAACGGCCGACCACCCCGGCACGCCCGTGCTCCACATCGGCAAGTTCACCCGTGGCAAGGGCCTTTTCTGCGCCCTGGACTATCGCCCACCGGTCGAGCTGCCCGATGAGGACTACCCCTTCCTGCTATCCACCGGCCGCATCCTGTTCCACTGGCACGGTGGCACGATGTCGCGCCGGTCGCCGGGGCTGGATGCGGCCGCTCCGGAGGCCGAGGCCGAGTTACATCCCGACGATGCCGCGCGGCTGGGCGTGACCCAGGGCGATCTCGTCCGCGTCACATCGCGGCGCGGTTGCGTTGTGGCCGTGGCCCGCGTCACACGTCGCTCCATGCCGGGCATGGTCTTCATGACCTTCCACTATGCCGAATCGGCCACCAATTTGCTGACCATCGACGCGGTCGATCCGACGGCCAAGATTCCCGAATACAAGGTTTGCGCCGTAACAGTCGAAAAACTGACGCATCCCATTCATCAACAGGAGAACTCGTATGAATCAGATCCCTCCCCCGCTTTCGCTTGACTCGTTGCTGCCGCATGACATGGCCAAGAAAGCCGAGGCCGCCGGCGTGGCCAAGTCCAACCTCGGCCCGTTCCGCATGTTGGCCCTAGCCGTCCTGGCCGGGGCATTCATTGCCCTCGGCGCAGTGTTCATGACCACGGTGACGGCCGGCGCGTCCGGCGTGCTGGCCTATGGCATGGCCCGTCTGGCCGGCGGCTTTGCCTTCTGCCTCGGCCTCATCCTCGTCGTCGTCGCCGGCGCAGAACTGTTCACCGGCAACAACCTGATCGTCATGGCCTGGGCCAGCCGCAAGGTCAGCACCGGCAAGCTGCTGCGCAACTGGGTCATCGTCTACTTCGGCAACTTCGTCGGCGCGATCATGACCGCCTATGGCCTATACTTGAGTGGCCAGTACGCTTTCGGCCAGGGCGCGGTCGGCTTGCAAGCGCTGACGATCGCCAACGCCAAGGTGGGTTTGGGCTTCATGCAAGCGGTCATGCTGGGTATCTTCTGCAACGCGCTGGTGTGCCTGGCCGTGTGGCTGTGCATGAGCGCGCGGACGACGACCGACCGCATCCTATCGATCCTGTTCCCGATCAGCGCCTTTGTGGCCGCCGGCTTCGAGCACAGCATCGCCAACATGTACTTCATCCCCGTGGCGCTGTTCATCAAGAATGGAGCCACGCCCGCGTTCTGGACCAACATCGGCAAGACGGCGGCCGACTTTGGCAATATCACCTGGTCCAACTTCTTCGTCGTCAATCTGCTGCCGGTGACCATCGGCAACATCATCGGCGGCGCGCTGATGGTCGGCCTCGTCTACTGGTTCATCTACCTGCGGCCCAGCTGGACCGGCCACAAAGACATTGTTGAGCCGAGCGATCCGACCCTGAAGAAAGCCTAATCGCCATCTCACACCTCCTTCGTAGCGACGACCGGCTCCGGCGCACTTGCCGGAGCCGGTCGTTTGCTTTTGATGAAGGGGTGTGCCGGCCTACAGGTAGCCGAGTTTGCGGGCCGCGTAGGTCAGTTCGTCGCGAAATTTGGGGTGAGCGATCTGGATTAGCGCCTCGGCCCGCCGCCGGATGCTCTTGCCGTAGAGTGAGGCGACGCCATATTCGGTCACGAGATAGTGCACGTCGTTGCGCGTCGTCGTCACGCCCGAACCTTCGGTCAATAGCGGCGAGATGCGGCTGATGGTGTCGTTCTTGGCCGTGGACGGCAGGGCGATGATGGGCAACCCACCCTTGGAGCGCGCCGCGCCCCGGATGAAGTCCAGTTGGCCACCGACGCCGCTATAGAAGACCGGGCCGATGGAGTCGGCACAGACCTGCCCCGTCAGATCGACCTGCAGGGCGGCGTTGATGGCCACCATATTGTCGTTGCGGGCGATGTTGAAGGGGTCGTTAACGTACTCGGTCGGGTGCAATTCGACGATGGGGTTGTTGTCTACAAACCGGTAGAGTCGTTCCGAGCCAAACAGGAAGCCGGCGATCATCTTGCCGGGGTGGAACGTCTTGCGCGAGCAGGTGATGACGCCTTGCTCGAACAACATCACCACGCCGTCGGAGAACAATTCTGTGTGGACGCCCAGGTCCTTGTGGTTGCCCAGATTTTCCAGCACTGCGTCGGGCAAGCTGCCGATGCCCATCTGGATGGTCGCCCCGTCGGGGATCATCTCGGCGACGAGTTGGCCAATCCGTAAGTATTCGGCCGTGCTGCGCCCCTGCACCGCTTCCGGCAACGGGTAGTCGGTCTCGACGATGGCGTTGAGGCGGCTGACGTGGATGAAGCTGTCGCCCAGCGTCCGCGGCATCCGGCGGTTGACCTCGGCGATGACATAGCGGGCCGCCTCGGCCGCCGGCTTGGTCGTGCCCACTTCAACGCCGTAGCTACAGAAGCCGTGTTCGTCCGGCGGCGACAGCGAGACGAGGGCCACGTCGATGGGCAAGATGTTGCGCTGGAACAGCCCTGGAATCTCCGACAAGAAGATGGGCGTGAAATCGGCTCGTCCTTCCTGAACCGCCTTGCGGACGTTATGGCCGATGAACAGCGAGTTGTCGCGAAAATGACCTTCGTACTTCGGGTCCACATAGGGCGCGTCAATGAAGGTCAGAATGTGGATTAGCTCCACGTCGCGCAGTTCCGGTGCGCGGGCGCACAGGCCGTCGATGAGAACCGCCGGGCCGCCCGCGCCGCCACCCACATAGAGGCGATTACCTGATTCAATGCACGCCAGCGCTGTCGCCGCGTCCGTCACTTTGCGACGGTAGATCGTCTCCCAATTCACCTTTCACCTCCCACGGCGTCGCCCAATGAAGTAGCATTAACTGGGTCGTTGACAAACGGCAGGACGATTTCGATCTCTCGCCCCAGCGAAGAGGCCACATCCCGGTGGGCCAACTTTCCTTGATACAGGTTGATGCCCGTGGCCAGCGAGGGCTTCTGTTCCAGCACCCCCAGGATACCATGCGCGCCCAACCCCCAGAGATAGGGCAGGAGCGCATTGGTCAGGCCATGGCTGGTCGTGCGCGCCACGGCCGCGGTGACGTTGGGCACACAGTAGTGGATGACGTCATCAACCACATAGGTCTGGTCGCGCAGGGTGGTCGGCCGGCTCGTCTCCGAGCAGCCGCCCTGGTCGATGGAAAAGTCGATGAAGACGGTGCCGGGGCGCATGCGTTGCACCATTTCGCGTGTGATGAGCACGGGGGCGCGTTGGCCGGGGCTGAGGATGGCCCCGACGACGACATCGGCGAACTCCGTCGCCCGCTTCAGGTTGTAGGACGTGGATAGCATCGTGGTGACACGGCCGTTGAGCAGCTCGTCGATGTGCTGCAAGCGCGGCACCTCGTTGTCCAGCACGACCACCTGCGCGCCCATGTTGAGGAAAGCGCGCGCCGCGTTGGTGCCCAGCACCCCGCCGCCGATCACGACGGCAACGCCGCGCGGCACACCGGGAACGCCGCTCAGCAGAGTGCCCCGGCCGCCGTGGGTGGTCATCAACAACTGCCCGGCGATCACCGGCGCCAGCCGCCCGGCCACCTCGCTCATGGGCACGAGGATAGGCCGGTTGCCGTTCGGCTCGGCGATCATCTCGCAGGCGATGGCGGTGATCTCGTGCTCGCGCAGGGCGATCAGGAAATCGGGCGAGGCGACGGCCAGGTGCAGAAAGGCGATGATGGTCTGGCCCGGCCGGAACAGGCGATGCTCCTGAGCGGTCGGCCGCGTTACCTTGACGACCGTATCGGAGCGCCCGTACACTTCGGCGGGTGAATAGACCACGTTCGCCCCGCTGTGGCGATAGGTCTCATCGCTGAAGCCAGAGGCCTCGCCGGCCCCTTGCTCGACGTAGACCGTATGACCGCGGCGTACCAACGATGAGACCCCCGCCGGAGTCAGGCCGACGCGCGATTCAAGATCGCGTACCTCCCTGGGTATGCCAAATTCCATGGTGTTCTCTCCTCTAAAAGGCAACAGGGCTTAGTTATCCTGAGTGTAGTCGGAAATAGTTCCGTGGCGAGTGTTTAATGTAATGTGTTGTCCTGACAAAGGTCATAGCCGCCAGGCGGCACATCGACAGACGGCCGCCCTGGTGCGCAACCATCTATCTGAGCTTAACATGCCCGTTGCCGGAAACAGGTGACAATCCTCACGCTTTCCCCTGCTGTTTGTCACTACAGTTCATGGCGGTTCTATGCCATACTGAACCTAGACAAAGTCTCTGGCCTGGCGTTCCTGTTCGTTGACATTGTGCCCATGAGAGGGAATCAAGTAAAGGGAGCGCCGGCCGCTCCCAATGATCTTTCCCCCTCAGCAAACAGTCGAGGCCGCCAGGCCCATTTCTCATTCCCACCGGAGGTTCTCTAGATGGCAACTGGAAGAGTTGTAATCGACATAGAGCGCTGTAAGGGCTGCGAGTTGTGTCGCACTGCCTGTCCGCAAGATGTGCTGGTGTTGGCCGAGGATCTGAACGCCAAGGGCTACCGGCCGGTGATCTTGCTGGACCATGCCCGCGACTGCACCGGCTGCGCCCTATGTGCCACCGTTTGCCCCGACGGCTGCATCACGGTCTACCGCGATGTGGTCGAGAAGACGCGGCCCGCAGTCGGTCGCGCGTCCGTCGCCGGGCAATCACCGGCAATCGCCCAGGAGGTCAGGTAACAATGACCAAGCAACTCCTGAAAGGCAACATCGCCTTTGCTGAGGCAGCCATTCGCGCCGGCTGCGAGGCGTATTTCGGCTATCCCATCACTCCCCAGACAGAGCTACTGGAGCACATGTCGCGGCGTATGATCGAGTTAAAGCGCGTGTTCCTGCAGGCCGAGAGCGAAGTCGCCGCCGTCAACATGGTCTACGGCGCGGCCGCCGCCGGGGCCAAGGTAATGACCTCCTCCAGCAGCCCTGGCATCAGCCTCATGCAAGAGGGCTTCAGCTACATGGCCGGTTCCAACGTGCCCGCGGTCGTCATCGACATCATGCGCGGCGGGCCGGGCCTGGGCAACATCCAGCCCAGCCAGTCCGACTATAATCAGGTGACCAAGAGCGCCGGTCACGGCGACTTTCACCCCATCGTGCTGGCTCCGTCCACCGTCCAGGAGGCCATCGACCTGACCGTGCTGGCCTTCGACCTGGCCGAGAAGTATCGCACTCTTGTCTTCGTCATCGCCGATGGCGCGATTGGGCAGATGATGGAGCCGGCCGAATTGCCGGAAATGCGCCCCCTGCCGGAGAAGCGGCCGGACTGGGCTGTCACCGGCGCCAAAGGCCGCCCCCACAACGTCGTCAGTTCGCTATTCCTGGGCGCTGAGCAACTGGAGCAGGTGAATATTCAGTTGCAGGACAAGCTGCGGCTGATCGAACAGTCCAACGAAGTGCGCTATGAGAGCATGGCCATTGACGACGCCGAGATCGTTGTGGTCGCTTTCGGCACGGCGGCGCGCGTGGCCAAGACAGCCATCAAGCGCCTGCGGGCCGAAGGCTTGTCCATTGGCCTTTTCCGTCCCATCACCCTGTGGCCCTTCCCGGAGAAAGAACTCGCCCGCCTGCCCGAACGCTTCCCCTCAGTGCGTTCGTTCGTGGTCGTCGAGATGAACGCCGGGCAGATGGTTCACGACGTGCGCGAGGCCGTGGGCGGCCGCGTGCCGGTGTCCTTCTATGGCCGCATGGGCGGCATCATCCCCCTACCGGAAGAGGTCGAGGCGGAGCTTCGCCGGGAATATGCGCAGCTTGCGCCAGCCAGCATCAAGGAGGCACGCCATGGCCGTAGTGTCCATTAACGATTTTGCCGCGGAGGCGACCTCGACCGAGATGCGGCGCGAGGAGATGGTCTACGAGCGCCCCCACGCGCTGACCGACGTCCACACCCATTACTGCCCCGGCTGCACCCACGGCATCGCCCACCGGCTGGTGGCCGAGGTCATCGATGAACTGGGCATCCGCGAGGATACCATCCTTGTGGCTTCCGTGGGCTGCTCTGTCTTTGCCTACAACTATTTCGAGGTGGACGCCTGCGAAGCGGCCCACGGCCGCGCCCCGGCCATGGCCACCGGCGTCAAGCGCGTCCACCCCGACAAGATCGTCTTTACCTACCAGGGCGACGGCGACCTTGCTTCCATCGGCATGGCTGAAATCATGCATGTGGCCGCTCGCGGCGAGCGCATCACGACCATCTTCATCAACAACGCCGTCTACGGCATGACCGGCGGCCAGATGGCGCCCACCTCGCTAGTCGGTCAGACGACGACTTCTTCGCCCTTCGGCCGCGACCTGCAACTGACCGGCGCGCCAATCCACATGGCCGAACTGCTGGCCCAGATGTCGGGCACGGTCTATTCCGTCCGCCGCAGCCTCCACGACGCTCGCCACATCCTCCAGGCCAAGAAGGCCATCCGCACGGCCTTCGAGGCCCAGCAAAAGGGTCTTGGCTTCAGCATCGTTGAGTTGCTTTCGACCTGTCCGACGAACTGGGGCATGACCCCGGCCGACTCTCTCAATTGGGTACGCGATAGCATGATTCCCGTCTATCCTCTGGGCGACTACAAAGTCGCCCCGGAATTGGCGCCCGCGCGCCGTTAGGCGTTCCGTTCCCATGGGAACGCCGCCACAGGAGCAAGCCTGACATGACAACCCCTTGGAGCCAGCGCTGCGCCCAACGCATGCAATGGATGAGCGGCTCGACGATCCGTGAGTTGCTCAAGCTGACCGAGAATCCCGAAATCATTCCCTTTGCCGGCGGCATGCCCGCGCCGGAGGTATTCCCGGTGGAGGCGTTCCGCGCCGCCGCCGATCGCGTCTTGGCGAAGCAGGGCAGCCGGGCGCTGCAATATGGCCCGACAGAGGGCTACCGGCCGCTGCGCGAGTGGATCGTGCGGCAGATGGCCCGCTACGGCATCGAATCCGCGCCGGAGAACGTGCTCATTACCAGCGGCTCGCAGCAGGCGCTCGACCTGATCGGCAAGATCATGATCAACCCGGGCGACCTGATCCTGACGGAACGCCCGAGCTACATGGGCGCGCTGCAAGCCTGGCGCGCTTACCAGGCCGAGTTCATCTCTGTGCCCACCGACGCCGACGGCCTGCGCGTTGACTTGCTGGAAGAAGCCCTGTGCGCTGGGCCGAAGTTCATGTATATCCTGCCCAACTTCCAGAACCCCGGCGGCGTCACCCTGTCGCGTGAACGACGCGAGCAGCTGATCGCCATCGCCGACCGCTACGGCGTGCCCATCATCGAGGACGACCCTTACGGCGAGCTGCGCTACGAAGGCGACCATCTGCCGCCGCTGGTCGTCATCGACGCCGAGCGGATGAAGGGTCACGCTCTGCGCAGCCCGGACAGCGACGCCTACTACGGTGATGACGCCAACAACGGCAACGGCCGGGCCTACATGCATGGCAACGTCATCTACCTGAGCACCTTCTCCAAGACGCTGGCCCCCGGCCTGCGCTTGGCCTGGCTCGTGGCCCCGGTTGAAGTGGTGCAGCGCTGTGTCGTGGCCAAGCAGGGTATGGACCTGCACACATCCACTCTTAACCAGATCATCGCCCATGAAATCCTCACGGGCGAGGAAGACTTCCTGGGCAAGCACGTCCGCCACATTCGCGCCGTCTATCGCGAGCGGCGCGACGTCATGCTGGCGGCGATGGAGACCTACTTCCCGGACGAGGTACACTGGACCTACCCGCAAGGCGGCCTGTTCCTGTGGGTCACGCTGCCGGAGGGGCTGGACGCGGCCGAACTGTTGAAGGACGCGCTGGCCCGCAAGGTGGCCTATGTCCCCGGCGCAGCTTTCCACCCCGACCGTGGCGGCCATAACACCTTGCGGCTCAACTTCTCCTTCTGCGACCCCCAGCGCATCGAGACGGGCATCCAACGGCTGGGCCAGGTCTTTGCCGATGCCATCGAAGCCCAGTCGCATGTGGACGAGTTGATTCCGGCGTTCTAACCGGTTTCTTGAGGAAATGAGACTATGGAAACCTCTATCATCATCTCCGGCTTCGGCGGCCAGGGCGCGCTCTTTGCCGGGCAACTGCTGGCCTATGCGGGCATGGACGCCGGCCGCTTCGTCTCCTGGATCCCGTCCTACGGGCCGGAGATGCGCGGCGGCACGGCCCATTGCACCGTCCTCATTAGTGACGACGAAATCGGCGCGCCCGTTGTCGCTCAGCCGGACATCGCCATCGTGCTGAACTTGCCCTCGTTCGACAAGTACGAGCCGCTGGTGAAGCCGGGCGGGCTGTTGGTCGTCAATAGCTCTCTCATCGTGTCCGAATCGCAGCGCAGCGACATCGACGTCGTCAACGTGCCCGCGAACGGCATCGCCGAGGAGTGGGGCACGTCGAAGATGCTCAACATGGCCGTCATCGGGGCGATGCTGGCGGCGCGACCGGTGTTGCCGCTGGACATCATCGAAGCGACCCTGGCCGCCCACCTGCCGGCAAGCAAGCAACATCTCATTGAGGCCAACCTGCAAGTGCTGCGCCACGGCTACGCCGTCGGCCTGCCCACCCAGGCGTAATAACCAGCCACAGGCAGCTGACAGCAGGCGGCCCCTCGTCTTGTGTGCGAGGGGCCGCCTCTCGCGTGCCCGCAAACGGCCGCCAACGATTGCCGGTCACCACGCAAATACAGTACAATTCTCTTGTCAACAACCCCGGCCACTTGTCCAATCGTCGTGGCCGACGCCGCCTTTAGGAGATATATGAACCGCGCACCGAAGCGTCTTACCCCTGTTCCCTCCGACCTGGACATCGCCCAAGCCGCCACACCTCTGCCTATCAAAGAGATCGCCGCGCAAATGGGCCTGACTGATGATGACCTCATCTACTACGGCAAGACCAAGGCCAAAGTCCACCTGGATACGCTGCCGAGGCTGGCCAACAACCCGATGGGCAAGTACATCGACGTGACGGCCATCACCCCCACGCCGCTGGGCGAAGGCAAGACAACCACGGGCATTGGCCTGGTGGAGGGTCTCGGCCGCCTGGGCCATCGAGCCATCGCCTGCATCCGCCAGCCCAGCCAGGGGCCGACGTTCGGCATCAAAGGGGGCGCGGCCGGCGGCGGCTATAGCCAGATCATCCCCATGGAGGACTTCAACCTCCACCTGACCGGCGACATCCACGCCATCACCGCCGCCCACAACCTTGTCGCCGCGGCCATCGACGCCCGTTGGTACCACGAAGACCGCTTGAATGACGAGCGACTGGCCAAGGTCGGCCTCTCGCGTCTGAATATCGATCCCTACCGCGTCACCTGGAACCGGGTCATGGACGTGAACGACCGCGCCCTGCGCAACGTCATCGTTGGCCTGGGGCCGGAGGAAGACGGCCGTCCCCGTCAGACCGGCTTCGACATCACCGTCGCCAGCGAGATCATGGCCATCCTGGCCCTAGTCAATGGCACCGACTATAAGAGCGCCCTGCAAGACCTGCGCCAACGCGCCGGCCGGACGGTCATCGGCACGAACAAGGACGGCAAACCCATCACCCTGGACGATCTCGGCGTCGCCGGCGCGGTCACAGTGCTCATGAAGGACGCGCTGCACCCCAACCTGCTGCAAACGTTGGAAGGGCAGCCCGCGTTCGTCCATGCCGGCCCCTTCGCCAACATCGCCCACGGCAACTCGTCCATCCTGGCCGACCAGCTGGCCCTGCGTCTGGGCGACTACGTCGTCACCGAATCCGGTTTTGGCGCCGACATCGGCATGGAGAAGTTCTTCGACATCAAGTGTCGCACTTCCGGCCTCGTGCCCGACTGCGTCGTTCTGGTAGCCACCATCCGCGCCCTGAAGATGCACGGCGGCGGCCCGCGTGTGGTGGCCGGCCGGCCGCTGGACAAGGCCTACGTTGAGGAGAACCTGGAGCTGCTGGAGAAGGGCATGGCCAATATGGCCGTCCACATCCGCAACGCCAAGCGCTTCGGCGTGCCCGTCGTCGTGGCCGTCAACAAGTTCCACACCGACACGCCGGCCGAGATCGCCGCGGTGGAGCGCGCCGCTGTGGCCGCGGGCGCAGAGACGGCCGTCATGAGTGACCATTGGGCCAACGGCGGTGACGGCGCGATGGAGTTGGCCGAGGCGGTTGTGGCCGCCTGCGAGAAGCCATCCAACTTCAACTTCCTCTATCCGCTCGACCTGCCCATCAAGACCAAGATCGAGACCATCGCCAAAAAGATTTACAATGCCGGCGAGGTTATCTACGAACCGCAGGCCGATAAGCAGATCCGCTCCTATGAGGAGAACGGCTTCGGCAACCTGCCGATTTGCATGGCCAAGACGCACCTGAGCATCAGCCACGACCCGATGCTGAAGAACGCGCCGTCGGGCTACACGCTGACCGTCCGCGAGGTGCGCGCCTCGGTCGGCGCGGGCTTCATCTACCCGCTCCTGGGCGAGATGCGGACGATGCCCGGTCTGGGCACACGTCCCGCTTTCATGAACGTCGATGTCGATGAGGACGGCCGCGTCGTGGGCCTGTTCTAAGAACGAATCGCCCCCAATACGCCAAGAGCGCAAAGGCAAGAGTCCCTCTTCTCTTTGTGCTCTTTGCGTTTTGGGGTAGCCTTCGTCCTGGCACGGGAGCCGGCGAGCGCGGCGCGCCCATCGGCACAGACGCACAACACGCGAGGAGGCAATGGCAAGCAACACGAAGTCCCCCACCGAACGGCGCACCCCGCTTTACGACATCCATCTGCGCTCGGCCGGGCAGTTGGCGCGCGGCGGTGGCGACTACATGCTGCCCGTGGCCTACACCTCGCCCGTCGAGGAGCACATCAACACGCGCAGCAACGTCGGCCTGCAAGATCTGTCCTCCATGGGCCAGGTGGACATCAAAGGTCCCGGCGCGGAACGGCTTATCAACCGGCTGCTGGTCAACGACATCCGCGACCTTTACCCGGGCCAGATGCGCTACTCGACCATGTGCGACGAAGACGGCCGCATTCTCGATGACGTGACCGCCTACAAGTTCGGCGACGAACACTTCATGATCGTCACCAGTTCCGCCCCGCGCCGGCGCTCCTTTCGCTGGATCGCCGACCACGCCCCGGCGATGAGCGCCTACGTCACCGATCTGAGCGGCGCGGTGGCTTTGCTGGCCGTACAGGGGCCGCGCTCGCGTGACTTCCTGACGGCCGTCGTCGCTGGCGCTGACCTCGACGCGTTGCGCTTCTTCCGCTTCGTTGCGGCCGAAATTGATGGCATCGATCTGATCGTTTCGCGCAGCGGCTACACCGGCGAATTGGGCTATGAACTGTACGTGCCGGCCGAACAGGCCGCCGTGCTGTGGGAATTCCTGCTGGTCGCCGGCCGCGACTTCGGGCTGCGTCCCTACGGCGTCGCGGCAATGCAAAGCCTGCGTATCGAGAAGGCCTTCCCGCTGGCCGGGGCCGACATCGACGGCACGCAATCGCCGTTCGAGGCCGGACTGCACCGCTGGATTCGCTTTGACAAGCGGGAATTCGTCGGCCGCGAAGCGCTGCTGCGCCGGCAGGACGCCGGCCTGCAAGAGCGACTGGTTGGCCTGACGCTCGACGGCGAAATGCCCGCCACCCCGGGCGACCCGATCTACTCCGTGGCCGACATCGCCGGCTTCCGCGAGCGGATATATTCCGGCAGTGAGGCCGGCGACACTTTCGACGCCGAGACGGCCGGGGCGCAGATCGGCCGCGTCACCTCCAGCGCCAGAGGCTACACTGTCGGGCAGGCACTGGCCCTCGGCTACGTCGCCACCAGCCATAGCTGGCCCGGCGCGCGGCTGCTCGTCGTCGCCAGCGGGCGGCCGATCGTGGCCACGGTGGCCGAGACGCCCTTCTTCGACCCGCAGGGCATCCGCCTGCGGGCCACCGGCCCCCGCCGTGTGGACAGCGGCGACGCGCCGGCCCGCCGCAGCCCGCGGGGGAGGGCGCGATGACCGCCTATAGCAAACACTACCACGCCATCGTCGTCGGCATCGGCGCGATGGGCAGCGCCACGTGCTACCAGCTGGCCCGGCGCAACAAGCGTGTCCTGGGCATCGAGCGCTTCGACATTCCCCACGACCTCGGCTCCTCCCACGGCTACACGCGCATCATCCGCCTGGCCTACTACGAGCATCCATCCTACGTCGCCCTGCTGCGACGCGCCTATGAGTTATGGGCCGACATCGAGCGCGCCGGTGGCGAGCAGTTGCTCTATCGTACCGGCTCGCTCGACTGCGGCCCGGCCGACAGCGCCGTCTTTACCGGCTCGCTGCAATCGTGCATCGAGTACGACCTGCCCCACGAAGTGCTGACCGGCGCGCAGGTGAGCGAACGGTACCCCGCCTATCGCCTGCCGCGCGAGCACCTGGCTGTCTTCCAGCCCGATGGCGGCTTCCTGGTGCCGGAGCGGGGCACGGTGGCCTACGTCGAGGCGGCCCACGCTCTGGGCGCGGAAATCCACGGCCGCGAGGCCCTCCTCGGCTGGGAGCCGTGGGGTGACGCCGTGCGCGTCTTTACCGACCGCGACGAGTACACCGCCGACGCCCTGGTTTTCACCGCCGGCGGCTGGAACCAGAACGTGCTGCCCTTCCTGCGCGTACTGGCCGTGCCGGAGCGGCAGGTGTTGGCCTGGCTCCAGCCCACGCGGCCGGAACTGTTCCGGCCGGAGCGCTTCCCGGTGTTCAACTGCCTCGTGCCGGAGGGACGCTACTATGGCTTCCCGGTCTTCGCCGTGCCCGGCTTCAAGTTCGGCCGCTACCACCACTTCGAGGAGACGGGCGAAGCCGAGTACCTGTCACGCGAGGCCTTCCGCGAGGACGAGGAAGTGCTGCGCGACTTCGCCGCGCGCTACTTCCCCGACGGGGCCGGCCCGACAATGATCCTCAAGGCGTGTCTGTTCACCAACACGCCCGACCGCCACTTTCTCATCGATCTGCATCCCGATTGTCCGCAAGTGTCCTTCGCCGCCGGCTTTTCCGGCCACGGTTACAAGTTTGCCAGCGTCATCGGCGAGATCATGGCCGACCTGGTGGAGCGCCGGGCGACGCGCCACGACATCAGCCTGTTCAACCTGGCCCGCTTCACCGGTCAGGTCACTGAACTGCACCAGCAGAAGATCGCCATGCTGGCCCGCGGGGCGTGGTCGCCGGCTGCCCATAGCCCGGCCCACCCGCTCTATCGCGGCGTCGGGCGAGAAGTGCCCGGCGGGGCGCTCGGCCGGCCGCTCGAGCGGCGCGGGCCGGCCACCGGCCAAATGTTCCCCGGCCGCGCGGCCGGCGACGGGCGCGCTCTTCCCGGCGACACGACCGACCCGCGCGCCTGGACCGAGCAGGACATCAAGCCTTTCTGGTAGCCATTCATGACCACCTATCAGATCCTCTACTGGCACGACATTCCAGTGCAAGTGCGCGCCGGCGGCCGCCATGACCGCACGCGCGTCGGGCTGCCGGCCCGCTTCCAGGCCGCGGTGGATAGCGCCGCCATGACCGCCGGGCTGACCGGCGGCGACGGTTACCTGGCCGGCTTCGCCTGGAGCGCGGCCGAGGAGCGCGACGGCGCGCCGGCCGAGGTAGCTGCGGCCGTGGCCGCCGAGTTAGAGGCCCGCCACGCGACCCTCGACTGGCAAGCGACAGCGGTGGCCATCCGGCGCGGTCATTAGGAATCAATGGCCCGCCCTGGCCACTGGCCGCCACTCCCCGAAGTTGTGCGCGCGCCCGGCCATGCTAGAATCTCATCTCGGACGGCCCATCGCAGGCAGAACCGCAGCGCCTGCCAATCCGAATGGAATGACATGACCACGGCCAATGGCGAATTCCAGGTGATCTTCATGCCCTCCGGCCGCCGCGGCATGGTGCCGGCGGGCGAATTATTGCTGGACGCGGCGCGGCAGCTGGGCGTGGAGATCGAAAGCATCTGCGGCGGCCGGCTGACCTGCGCCAAGTGCCGCGTCCGCGTGGAGGAAGGCGACTTCGCCAAGCACGGCATCCGCTCCAGCACCGCCCACCTCAGCTCGGCCGAGACAAGAGAGGGCGAACTACTGGCGGGTATAGGCGACACGGCCGCCGCCGACCGCCTGGCCTGCGCCGCCCACGTGGCCGGCGACCTGCTCATCTACGTGCCGGAGGAGAGCCGCGCCCACAAGCAGATCATCCGCAAGTCGGCCACCGAACGCGTCATCGACATCGACCCGACCATCCGTCAGGTCTACGTCGAGGTGGACCGCGCCGAGTTGGGCGAGCACCGTGGCGACTGGGGCCGCGTGCAGGCCGCGCTGGCCGCGCAATGGGGCCTGGGCGACTTGCGCATCGACCTGCCGGCCCTCCGTCGCCTCCAGCCGGCGCTACGGACGGGCCATTGGGCGGTCACCGTCCTGGTCTGGGACGAGCGCGAGGTAATCGATATCCAGCCTGGCTACCGCGAAGGCATCTATGGCCTGGCCGTAGACATCGGCAGTACAACCATCGCCGGTCACCTGTGCGACCTGCGTACCGGGGCTGTCCTGGCCACCGAAGCGCTGATGAATCCACAGGTGACGTATGGCGAAGACCTGATGAGCCGCGTCGCTTACGCCATGACCCACGCCACCGGGCTGGACAAAATGCACACGGCCGTCATCGAGGCGCTGAACGCGCTGGCCGCCCGCGCCGCCCGCGCCGTCGGCCTGCAATCGCGCGACATCCACGACGCGGTTCTCGTCGGCAACACGACGATGATTCACATTCTGCTGGGCATCAACCCCCAGGAATTGGGCGGCGCGCCATTCGCGTTGGCCACGCGCGACGCTGTAGACATGAAGGCTCGCGACCTGGGGCTGCGCTTCCACCCCGGCGCGGCCGTCCACATCCTGCCGGCCGAAGCGGGCCACGTCGGCGCGGACAATGTCGGCGTCCTGCTGGCCGAAGAGCCATATCGGCAGGCTGAGATGACACTGCTGGTGGACGTGGGCACGAACGCCGAGATCGTGCTGGGCAACCGCGACCGGCTGCTGAGCGCGTCTAGCCCCACCGGCCCGGCCTTCGAGGGCGCGCAGATCAGCTTTGGCATGCGCGCCGCGCCGGGGGCCATCGAGCGGGTGCGCATCGACCCGGCCGGCTGGACGGCCCGCTTCCGCGTCATCGGCGAGGAGCGCTGGTCGGATGAGTGGCCCACCAGTGCCGACACGCCGCCAGACCAGCAGCCGCGCCATCTGGCGGCTGGCATCTGTGGTTCCGGCATCATCGAGGTCGTCGCCGAGATGTTCCTGGCTGGCATCCTGCGCGGTGACGGCCGCTTCAGTGACCATCGGCCGCACACGCGCGTGCTAGGGCAGGGCAAGAAAGCGGCCTATGTGCTGGCCACGGGCGACCAGACCGCCAACGGCCAGCCCATCCTGGTGACCCAGGACGACGTGCGCGCCATACAATTGGCCAAGGCGGCCCTCTACGCCGGGGCCAAACTGCTGATGAAGCGCATGGACGTCGAGCGGGTCGAACGCGTCACGCTGGCCGGGGCGTTTGGTAGTTACATCGACCCGCACTACGCCATGCTGCTGGGGCTGATCCCCGACTGCCCGCTGGAACGGGTGACGGCCGTAGGCAACGCCGCCGGCGACGGCGCGCGCATCGCCCTGTTGAATCGTCACAAGCGCGCCGAGGCCGCCCGCATCGCCCGCTGGGTGACGTATGTCGAGACGGCCATCGACCCGCATTTCCAGGACGAGTTCATCGGCGCGATCCACATTCCCCACGCCACCGACTGTTTCCCGCACCTGGAAAGCCGCCTCGCCGCGCCCCTGCCGCGGGCCGCGGCCGTCGATGGGACGGCCGCGCGGGCGCGGCGCGCGGAGCGGCTCCGCAACCGGGCGGGCGGCGCGCGCCAATAATCGCACCGCGTGGAGCTGGCCCGCGTCAATCGGGTTGGCTGCTAGGGCCGCAGGGCTGGGAACCTGGGCCATGAAATGAGGATGGGCCATGAGCGACGACGAGATCGATCTGCAAACGATGTCGGATGACGAGATCTATGAGCTGATGAAGGAAGACCTCTACGACGGTTATGCCGAGGAGATCGAGGCGGAGGTGGCAGTCATGCTGGCCCGCGGCCATACGCCCTACGCCATCCTCACCAACGGCCTTGTCGCCGGCATGGACATCGTCGGGGTCGACTTTCGCGACGGCATTCTGTTTGTGCCCGAGGTGCTCATGGCCGCCAAGGCAATGAAGGCGGGCATGGCTATCTTGCGGCCGCTGCTGGTCGAGACCGGCGCAGAGCGCATCGGCACAATAGTCGTCGGCACAGTCAAAGGCGACATCCACGACATCGGCAAGAACCTGACGGCCATGATGCTGGAGGGCGCTGGTTTCGAGATCATCAATCTCGGCGTCAACAACTCGGCCGACAACTTCCTGGCCGCCATCGAGAAATATAAGCCCGACATCCTGGGCATGAGCGCTCTGCTGACAACGACAATGCCCTACATGCGCGTCGTCATCGAGGCGCTCAAGGAGGCCGGCATTCGCCAGGACATCATCGTCCTGGTCGGCGGCGCGCCGCTCAACGCGGCCTTTGCCGAGGAGATCGGGGCCGACGCCTACTGTCGCGACGCGGCCGTGGCCGTGGAAACGGCCAAAAAGCTCATGGACATTCGGCGACAGCAGGCCAAGGCCTAGGGAGCAATGGACAAACTACAGCAACTCCTCGATTCACACGAAGCCATCGTCCTCGACGGCGCGATGGGCACGGTGCTTTTCGCCGCCGGCCTGGAGTCGGGCGCACCACCGGAGGCGTGGAACGTGCTACACCCGGAGCGCATCCGCGCCGTCCACCGCGACTACATACGCGCCGGGTCGAATATCATCCTGACCAACTCGTTCGGCGGTACGCGCTACCGGCTGAAGCTCCACAACCTGGAGGACCGCGTCTATGAGCTGAATCGCGCCGCCGCGCAACACGCCCGCGCCGAGGACGGCGCCGCTGGCCGCCCCGTCCTCGTGGCCGGGTCGATGGGGCCGACGGGCGAGCTGCTGGCCCCGATGGGCACTATGACCTTCGAGGACGCCCGCGCCGCCTTTGCCGAACAGGCCCGCGGTCTGGCGGATGGCGGCGTCGATCTGCTGTGGGTGGAGACGATGAGCGACCTGGAGGAGGCACGGGCGGCCGTAGAGGGCGCGCGCGCCGTCTGCGACCTGCCCATCGCCGCGACGATGAGCTTCGACACCAACGGCCGCACGATGATGGGCGTGACCCCGGCGCAGGCGGTGCGGACGATGAAGACGTGGGGGCTGCTGGCCATCGGCGGCAACTGCGGCAACGGTATCGCGGAGATCGAGGGCGTCATTCACGCCATGCACCGCGAAGCGCCGGAGGTGCGTCTCATTGCCAAGGCCAACGCCGGCATTCCCCAATGGCGTCATAACCAGCTGTTCTACGACGCCACGCCGCCGGTCATGGGACACCACGCCCGGCGCGTCCACGCGTTGGGCGCGTGCTTCATCGGCGGCTGTTGCGGCAACGGCCCCAACCACATCGCCGCCATCGCTGAGGCGCTACGGACACCGCTATCCGACGCCGAACGGGTCGAACTGGAAGTGGAGCTGGCCGCGACGGCCGACGCCCACCCCTCCCCCAGCCGCAAACGGACACGCCGCCGTGACCGCGATTAGGCCCGATAGCGGCCACGATTATGTTAACACACGTCTGGTCGCCGGATGCGGGTCGCTGGAACCGGCCTAGCCCAGCGCCGCGGCGACGTAATAGATGAGGCGCTCGGCGACGGCCGACTTGCTCTGTAACGGCATCGTCTCGACGACGCCGGCCGAGCTGAGCAACACGACCTGGTTGGTGTCCACGGCGAAACCCGCCCCATCGGCAGTCACGTCATTGACGGCGATAAAGTTCAGCCCCTTGCGCAGGAGCTTCTCGCGACCGTACTCAAAGGCATTATGCGTCTCCGCGGCGAAGCCCAGCACGACGCGCGGGTAGCCCGTCCGGTCGCGCTGCTCCTTGACCGCGCTGAGGATATCAAGCGTCTTCTCCAGACCGATGGCCAGGCCCCAGTCTGGCCCCTCTGTCTTCTTGATCTTGCGGTCGGCGACGGTCTCTGGCCGGAAATCGGCCACGGCGGCGACCATGAACAGCGCGTCAGTGTCGGCCACGCAGCCCAACACGGCCTCGCCCATCTGCTGGGTCGTCTCCACCGGGATCACATGCGCGCCATAGGGCGCGCTCTCGGCAATCGGCCCGGCGATTAGCGTGACCTCGGCACCGGCATCCAGCGCCGCCTGAGCCACGGCAATGCCCTGCTTGCCGGTGGAACGGTTGCTAATGTAGCGTACCGGGTCGAGCGCCTCGCGGGTGGGGCCGGTCGTCACAACAACGCGGCGGCCGCGCAACAGCCCATCTCGCGCCAGAATGCGCCGCGCCTCGCCCAGTAATGCCGCCGGCTCCAACATGCGGCCGAGACCGCTCAGCCCCGAAGCCATGCGCCCCTCGTCCGGCCCGGCCACCAGCACGCCACGCGCGGCCAGCGTCGCCAGATTGGCCTGTGTGGCCGCATGCTCATACATGCCGCCGTCCATGGCCGGGGCGACCACAACCGGGCAGCGCGCGGCCAGCGCCGTCACTGTCAGCAGGTTATCGGCCAGGCCATAGGCCAACTTGGCCAGCGTGTTGGCCGTGGCCGGGGCAATGAGGAATAGCTCGGCCGTCTCGCCCAGCCCGACGTGGCGGACGTGATCGTCCAGACTCCACATGTCGGTGGTGACAGGCCGGCCGGTGACGGAGCGAAAGGCCAGCGGCGTGACAAAGCGGGCGGCTGATTCGGTCATGACGACATCGACCAGCGCGCCGGCCTGGGTCAGCTTCGAGGCCAGATCGATGGACTTGTAGGCGGCGATAGAACCGGTGACACCCAACAGGATGCGCCGGCCCTGGAAGACGGTAATGGGTTGCATGGGGCGGAGTGTAGCAGATTGGAGGAGAAATAGAATAAGGATGCCGCGACGAAGAAATTTCTCCAAGCCGCTACGCCGGCCACCCTGTCATCGTGCGCGACCGCCAGGGGTGCTATAATCCGGCCTGTGAGACAATCATTCACCACGCGAAGGATTCTTCTCTTCATCCTCATCAACGTCACTTTCATCGTTGGCCTCAGCCTTTGGAACCGCCAGCGACACCACGAGAGCGTCCAACTGGCTGTGGCCAAGAGCAAGCAGATGCTCGACATGCCCGCCGAAGTGGCCGGCTACCCGACAGGCTACACGCTGGACACGGCCGATGTGCGCGCCGTCGCCCAGGCCGACGCGACGCTGGCGGCGACCCTGGCCGGGCGGGACACGGAGTTCCTGGGCGCCGTCCGCCTCAGCGCCGGCGAGGCGCGCTATTGGCAAGACCAGGGCTGCGACCAGCTCAATTGCGCCATCGTCACCTACTACAACTACAGCGACGGCGGCACAATTGAGGCCGTCGTCAACCTTGATAGCGACCGGGTTATCGCCCAATGGCAGGACGCCGAAGCCCACCCCGGCGGCACGAGCGAAGTGCTGCCCAAGGCCATGCGCATCGCCGCGGCCGACGCCCAGGTGCGCGCCATCCTCGGCGACGACATCGGCGCGATGGACCCGGCCATGATCCCCATGTCCGGCTGGCTGGCCGACGACGCCTGCCGCGAGGAGTGGTGCGTCGATCTGACTTTCCACGACCCCGCGGGCACGGGCCGCGTCTACCACGTCTTCGTCAACCTGGAGCGGGTGACGGTGGCGCGGACGTTCTATACGCGCGGTCGCGCCGACCGCAGCGCGGCCAAACCGCTGGCCCAGCGCAACGCCTTCACGGATGGCTGCCACGAGCAGTATGGCTGGAGCGTCTGCTGGGAGATGACTGCCAACGACGGTATCAACTTCCGCGACGCAACCTTCGGCGGACGCAGCATCTTCGCCAGCGCCAAGATCGGCCAGATCGAGGCCTGGTATCCCAGCTGGCCTGGCGGCTACCGCGACGAGATCGGCTTCGCGGCGACAGTGCCGCCCTTCGGCGACACACTGATCAACGACCTGGACGACGGCTTCGAAGTGCGGCAGATGTTTACCGAGTTCACCCGCTGGCCCAACTGCATCTGCTGCTATCGTTACGAGGAGATCATGCGTTTCTACGCCGACGGCCGCTTCCAGCCGCGCTTCATCTCCCACGGCCCCGGCTGCGATGACTTGTCGGTCTACCGCCCCTTCTGGCGTATCGATGTCGATCTCGACGGTGGCCCGGGCGATCAGGTCTGGCTGTTTGAGGACACGCAGTGGGTTGAGCAGAAGGTGGAGTTCGAGACGCATCCGGTCGTCGAGGGGCTATCACCAGATGGGTATAAGCTGGCCATCTTCGACGGTGATGTGCACTATCGCTGGTTTATGGAGCGCACCGACCCGCTGGGGCTGGATGAGGCCTATTTCTTCCTGCTGCAAGACAAGCCACTGGAGGGGGAAGAGCCGATCATGACCGGCCCCGGCGACACCTTCATCCCGCCGCGACAGTGGATCGACGGCGACACCCTGTCGGGCAAGGACGTTGTGCTGTGGTGGGTGCCGCTGCTGCATACGAAGAAGGGCGGGCCGTGGTGGTGCATGCCCGACCCCGAACCGGACTTTTCGCCCTGCGAGGCCATCCTCCACGCCGACCCAGCAGGCGCGTTGCAGCAGCCAACGGCCGAGGAACTGGCCGCCCTGGAGGCCACGCCGACGCCGGCCGCCCAGACCGACGCCTCGACGGCCGCGCCGACGCCAACGCCGCGCCCCATCGACGGCAGCGATCCGGAGACCATTATCCTCAATGCCGGCTGCGGTTCCTGCCACCAGATCGGCGCCATCGGCGAGGCGCACAAAGTCGGGCCAGACCTGAGTGCCATCGGACTGACGGCTGGCGGGCGCGTGCCGAGCTTTACCGCGGAGCAGTACATCCGCCAGTCGGTGCTGGAGCCGAACGCGTACCTGGCGCCGGCCTGCCCCAACGGGCCATGCCTGCCCAACATCATGCCGCGAGACTACACCACGCGCCTCAGCGCGGCCCAGCAAGATACGCTGGTCGCCTTCCTGCTGGCCCAACAGGGGCAAGAGCCGACGCCGCCGTCCGTCGGCGCGACCACCGGCTCCACGCCACTGCCCAAACCGGCCGTTGTGGCCAAAGTCGCGCCACTTAGCGACCGCGTCTCCTCCCTAACGCTGGTGCAAATTGCCCTGGCGCTCGTGGTCGTTGCCACCAGCGCCTACGCGATCTTCCGCGATCGGTCGCGGGGAAAGCCCGAGAGGCCCGAGTAGCGCCCTAGCGGTACTTCTCGCGCAGCGCCCGCTCCACCTGGCGGTCGGAGTCGCGGCGGGCGATATCGGCGCGTTTGTCGAACTTGCGCTTGCCGCGGGCCAGCGCCACCTCGATCTTAGCCCGGCCGCCCTTCAGGTACAGTCGCGTTGGCACCACCGTCAGCCCTTTCTGGGCTAGATTGGTCAGGATGCGGTTGATTTCCCGCCGGTGGAGCAACAGTTTGCGCGGCCGCGTCGGCTCATGGTTGTCGCGGTTGCCATGCTCATAGGGGGAGATGTTGGCCTCCAGCAGCCACAGCTCATTCCCCTTTGGTTGTACGTAGCTGTGCTGCAAGCTGACATGGTTGGCACGGATGGACTTGATCTCCGTGCCCGTCAGCACCAGGCCCGCCTCGAAGCGCTCCAGCAGTTCGTAGTCGAAATTGGCCCGCTTGTTATTGAAGATAACTTTGACGTTGTCGCTCAATTTTATAACCCCGCGCTTGCTACTCGCCGTTCAACAGGAAATCGACCGCGCGCTGCAACTGGCCGTCTTGCGGTCCGCCCAGGTCTTCCGGTGACGCGACGGTGATATCGGGCGTAATACCTTCGCCCTGGATGCTATGGTTGTCGGGCGTGTACCAACGCGCCACGGTGACGCGCAATTCGCCGCCATCCCCCAGCGTGTGCACCTGCTGCACCGAGCCTTTGCCGAAGGTTGTCTCGCCCACCAGCACACCCCGGCCGCGGTCCTGGATGGCCCCGGCGACGATCTCGGACGCGCTGGCGCTGCCGGCGTTGACCAGCACGACCAGGGGAATGCCCTCGGCCGCGTCGCCATCGGCGGTGCTGAAGGTTTCGTCCAGCCCGCGAATATTGCGCTCGAATAGAGCTACACCCTCCGGCAAGAAGGCGTCGGCCACCGCCACGGACTGGTCCAGGAAGCCGCCGGGATTGTCGCGCAGGTCGAACACCAGACCGACCGGCTGCTGGGCCAGGATCGCCGACAGCGCCTCCAGCAGTTTCTCCTCGGCCGTGCGGCCGAACTCGGTCAGGCGGATGTAGCCGATAGGCGCGCCGCCGGTCATTTCCTCCGGCAACATCTCGTACTCAACCACCGCGACCTCGAACCGGGCGCGGACGATGTTGAACTCCAACGGCTCCGGCTCGCCTTCGCGCAGGACCTTCAGCGTCACACTCGTGCCCGCCGGCCCGCGCACCATCAGGATGACCTCGTCGAAACTCATCTCCAGCGTCGACTGGCCATCGACCTCGATGACCACATCACCCGCCTTCAGCCCCGCCAGGTCGGCCGGCTGGCCGTCAATGGGCCGCACGATCTCAAACAGACCTTCGTCGTTCTCGCGCACCAGCGCGCCGATGCCTTCGACCGCGCCGTTCATGTCCTCGCGCGTCCGCTCGGCCATGGCCGGCGAAACGTAGCGCGTGTAGTTGTCCCCCAGCGACTCCAGCGAGCCGGCAATGGCCGACTGCATCAGTTCGTCGGCCGAGGGCAACGCGCCGTCGTACTCGCTAGCGACGATGTCCCAGGCCTGGTAAAACGCGCCCAGGTCGGCTTCGCTCAGGGGCGAGCGGCCGTCCAGGCTGATCGCCGGTGTCAGCGAAGGCGTGGGGCTGATGGCCGTGGCTGTGGCTGTTTCCGTGGCTGGCGGCGCGGGTGTGGCTGTGTCCGTCGGCGTATTGGTGGGCATAGCCGTGGCCGTCTCTGTGGGGAGGGCGGTGGGCGCGGGCGAGGCAGTCGGCGGCATGGGTGTCGCTGTATCGATCTGCGCCACGGCCGCCGTCGTCGGCACGGCCGCGGGCGACGCGGCCGCCGTGCCCCGGCCAATAACAAAGCCGACCGCGCCCGTTGCCAGCGCCAGTAGCACGGCAACCAGGCCGACCAACAAAAGGCCGGGCGAACGTCGCCCGGCGGAACCGTGTTCGGGACTAGAGGAGTCGAAGGACATAGCGTTCGTGTGTGGGCCGCAGGAGTTAGGGAGCGGTCTCCTGCAGATATTGTACGGCGCGATCCAACACCGGGTCGCGGCCGTTATCGATATCTTCCTGGGTGATCGCCACGGGGATGTCCGGCATCAGACCATTGCCGTCCAGCGTGTGGTGGTTGGGCGTCAGCCAGCGCGCCGAGGTGACATGGACGGACGAGCCGTCGCTGAGGTCAAAGACGAGCTGCACCGAGCCTTTGCCGAACGTCTGGCTGCCGATAAGCGTGGCCCGCTGCCGGTCACTGAGCGCCCCGGCGACAATCTCCGAGGCGCTGGCCGTGCCACCGTCAATGAGGACAATCAGCGGCTGGTCGGGGGCCAGCGTCTCGTCCGTGGCATTAAATACGGTTTCGCCTTCCTGTTGGCTATCGAGATAGAGCACCGGGCCGCCATCGAGAAAGTGGTCGGCCACATCCACGGCGGCATCGCGCAGGCCGCCGCCGTTCTGGCGCAGGTCAAGCACCAGGCGCGTCGCCCCCTGCGCCAGCAGGTCTTGCAGCGCCGCGCCCACTTCGTTGCCGCTTTCGCCGCTGAAGCGAGACAGGGCGATATAGCCGATGGTCGGATCGGCCTCCAGCAGGCGATAGGCCACCGACGGCAGCAGGATGTCGGCGCGAACGACGTCGATCTCGGCCGTCTCGGCCGCGCCGGGGTGGCGCACGGTCAGGCTGACAGTCGTGCCCTTCTCGCCCTTAACCAGATCGACGATCTCCGGCACGGTCATCGCGGCCGTGATCTCCCGCCCATCGACCGCCAGCAAGACATCGCCGGCCAGGATGCCGGCCGCCTCGGCGGGGTTGCCGGGAATAGGCTCCAGCAAGACCTCGCCCGTCTCCTCCGAACGTGTGATGTACGCGCCGATGCCGCCGAAGGAGCCTTGCAGCCGTTCGCGCTCCACATCGCGGGCGGCCGGCTCGACGAAGGTGGTGTAAGGGTCGTTTAGCGTGGCCAACGAACCGCGAATGGCCCCATAGGTCACCTGTCGCGCCTCCGGCAGTGGGCCGAGGAAGTTTTGCTCGATCAGCCCCCAGGCTTCCTGGAACAGGGCCGTTTCGCCGTCCTGTTGGGCATGGGCCAGCGACGAGGTATTGCGGCCGCTGACAAGCTCGCGGGTCAGAAAGCCGACCGCGAAAGCGCTGACGGCCAGGATGACCAGCATAAAAACGGTGAGTCCGCTGCGAAGACGATCGGTCATAAGTGTGCACAGGTCGCAGAACGCGAATGATAGCGATTTTAACACAGGTGATCGGTGGGGCAATCGGCGCTATAATCCTCGGCGGTGGCTGTTAGCAAGGGTTAATCGTTCTCTGGCGCTAACCCGAAGCGGCCACCGACGAGCTGTCGGGCGATCGCGCAAAACGCCGCTTGCCCCGCATCCCCGGCCGCTCCAGGGCGTTGGTGGAGCTTGATCCCCGGCGCAAGTAGTAACACACATGAGATCACTTGGCGCGCTGCGCCTGGTCGTGTTGGTCTTGGCGCTGAGCATGATCATGTTGCTGGCACCGACTCCGGCCCGCAGCCAAGACGAACCTAACCTGCAAGCTCAGGCTGAGACCCTCTTGCAGGCCATGACCGTCCCCGAACGGATCGGCCAGCTGTTCCTGGTCACCTTTCAGGGCGATCGCGCGCCGGCCGATAGTGCCATCGGCGATCTCATTCTCAACTACCACGTCGGCGGCGTGGCCTTGTTGTCAAACAACGACAACCTGACCGGCTATGGCGACCCGCAGGCGACGCCGGGACAGGTGCGCCAGCTAACGGCCAACTTGCAGCGCCTGGCTCTACAGGGCTTCAGCGCCGAGCCGAACCCGGCCGATGAGGACGGCAACATCCCGCCGACGCCGGAACCACAGCCGCCGGCCGTGCCCGTTCCCCTACTGATCGCCACCGTTCAGGACGGCGACAGTCTGCCGCGACGCAACATCATGGCCGGCTACACGCCCGTGCCCAACAACATGGCTCTGGGAGCGACATGGCAACCCGCCTACGCCCGCCGCATCGGCGAGGTCGTCGGCGACGAGCTGGCAGCCACGGGCATCAACCTGTTGCTTGGCCCGTCGCTGGATGTGCTGGAGCGGCCGTCGCCACTGAGCGCCGGCGACCTGGGCACCAGCGTCTTCGGCGGCGACCCCTACTGGGTCGGCTCCATGGGCCGGGCCTACATTGAGGGCCTCCACAGCGGCGCGGGCCAACGGCTGGCCGTGGCCGCGCGCAGCTTTCCCGGCCAGGGCAGCAGCGACCGGCCGGTGGACGTGGAAGTGCCCACGGTGCGACGTTCACTGGAGCAGCTGAAGCAAATTGAATTGGCCCCCTTCTTCAGCGTCACCCGGCAGCCGCCCGGCGCGGCGGGAACGGCTGACGCCCTACTGGCCACCCACATCCGCTACCAGGGCTTTCAGGGCAACATTCGCGCCACCACTGCGCCGGTCAGCCTCGACCCGCAGGCGTTGAACTCACTGATGAACCTGCCCGAATTTGCGCCGTGGCGACAGGGCGGCGGCGTCATCGTTTCCGACCGGCTGGGCGTGCGCAGCGTGCGGCGCTTCTACGACGACACCGAGCGCGAGTTTCCCCATCGCCAGGTTGCCAAAGACGCCCTGCTGGCTGGCAACGACCTGCTCTTCCTGGCCAACTTTGGGCTGAGCACGGCCGATGACTCCGTCCAACTGGCCAATGTTAAAGATACGATCTCCTGGTTCCGCGAGCGCTATGAGACCGACCCCAGCTTCCGACAGCGCGCCGATGAGGCCGTGCGGCGCATCTTGCAGCTAAAGCTACGGCTCTATGGCGGCGACATTTCGGCCGCCAACGTCATCGACGAGCCGGCCGAGGAGACGCCCTTGCCGCCGGTGGGCGCGGCGGCCTTCTTCGACATCGCGGAGGCGGCCGTCACGCTGCTGGCTCCCAGCCGCGACGAGCTGAGCGCCCGCCTGGCCACGCCGCCGACCCTGGGCAACCGCCTGGTCATCTTCACCGACGTGCAGACCGCCCAACCTTGCTCGACATGTGATGCCGCGCCCTTGCTCTCGCTGACGGCGCTGCAAGAACGCATCCTGGCCATCTACGGCCCCGAAGGCAGCGGACAGGTGCGGCCGGATAACATCACCAGCTTCTCGTTCGCCGACCTGAATGCCTACCTGGACGCGGGCAAGGAGCCGATCCCCCAGCCGACCGCGCCGCCCGTCCCGACCGAAAGTGCGGCTCCCGCCACGGCGGTTACGCCGGAACCGACGCTGACGCTGCCGGCCGGCTATCGTGTCCAGGAAGCGCTACGCCAGGCGGACTGGTTGGTCTTTGCCCTGCTCAGCGCCGGCGAGAGCGCCGGCGGCCCGGATTCGGGTGCTCTCAGCCGTTTCCTGGCCCAGCGGCCCGATCTGGCCAGCCAGAGCGAAGTGGTCGTGCTGGCCTTCGACGCGCCCTACTTCCTGGATAGCACCGAGATCAGCAAGTTGAGCGCCTACTATGCTGTCTACAGCCACACCGAGGCGTTCGTCGATGCCGCCGCGCGGGCGCTCTTCCTCGAATCACCACTGTTGGGCGCGCCGCCGGTCAGCGTCGAGGGCATCCAGTACGACCTGTTCACGCAGACCCAGCCGACGGCCAATCAGGTGATCGAACTGTTCTTCGTCATCGGCGAGCAGATCGAGGCACCCTCGCGCCAGCAGCCGCTGGCTTCGGCCATCGGCGATACGCTGCGGCTGCAAACCGGGACGATCATCGACCGCAACGGCCGCCCTGTGCCCGACGGCACGCTGGTGCGCTTCATCTTGCGCAACCGCGTCCAGGGCACAGTGACCGTCCTGGGCGACCGGCCGACAACCAACGGCATCGCCCAGCTGGACTACGTCCTCGACGCCAGCATGGGGCCGGGGCAATTCCGCATCACGGCCGAGTCGGGCGAGGCCAATGTATCGCAGGAAGTCGATATCGTCATCGAGGACGACGCGCAACTGGCCATCATCGTGCCGACGGCCGCGCCCACACTCACGCAGACGCCGGAGCCAACGCCGACGGTGACGCCGTCGCCAACGGACACGCCCCGGCCCCAGGAACCGACGGCCACGCCACCCCTGCCCGGCCCGCCGGAGGAGCCTGGTTGGCTGATCGGTTTGTCGGAGGCGCGCGCGCTGTTGGCCGTGCTCAGTGGACTGCTGACCATCGGGCTGGCGGCCGTGGTGCTCGACCGGCCCGCGCCGCCGCCACTGACGCAGCGGGTCGGCCGGCTGCTGTGGGGGCTGGTCGGCGGGCTGCTGCTCTATAACTATTACGTTCTGGATATGCCCGGCGCGGGGGCGCTGGCCGGCCTGGGCAGCCTGGCCGCGCTGCTACTGGTGCTGTTTGGCGGCGCGGTGGGGCTGTTCCTCCATCGCGCGCTGCACCCCAGCTAGTCAATCCTCGCGGAAGAGCGGATCGTCATCGAGCGAGACGGGGTCCTCGCGCGGTTCCAGGTGGCTGATGATGCTGACTGGCTCCAGCTTGCGGCGGATATCGCGCTCAATCCGTTCGAGCAGTTCGTGGCCTCGCTGGACGCTCCACGTGCCGGGAACCAGCAGATGGAACGACACGAAGCGCTGCGCGCCGGCCTGTCGCGTGCGCAGGGCATGGTAGGCGACGCCCTCTGGTTCATACCCCTGCAGAATGCCCACAACCACGGCCAACTCATCGTCCGGCAACGAAGCGTCTAGCAGGCCATTGATCGCCACGCGAATTAGCTTCAGGCCAGTATAGACGATCTGTACGGCCACAATCAGGCCGATGACCGGGTCGAGCCACAGCCGGCCGGTCAGGCTCACCAATACCACGCCCACGATGACGCCCAGCGATGTCCACACGTCGGTTAGCAAGTGGTGGGCGTCGGCCGTCAATGCCATCGAACGATGGCGCTTGCCAGCACGCATCAGCACGCGGGCGACGAGGAAGTTGGCCAGGGCGGCCACGGCCGAGATGACGACGCCCAGGCCGACCTGCTCCAGAGGCTGCGGGCTGAACAGGCGCTCGACGGCCTGCACGCCGATGACCACTGCGGCGATGAGGATCAGCGTGCCCTCCGCACCGGATGACAGGTACTCGGCCTTGCTGTGGCCAAAGGTATGTTCCGTGTCCGGTGGGCGAGCGGCGACAATCAGCGCTCCCAGGGTGAAGATGGCCGCCAGGATGTTGGCTCCCGACTCCATGGCATCGGACAGGAAGCCAATGGAACCGGTCAACAGGTAGGCCGACACCTTGAGCAGGATGATCAGAATCGCCGTCAGGATGGATAGCCAGGCGTAGCGTGTCAGCCCCTGCTGTTGCATCGTCATTCTCCGCCCTCAGCGCGCCGTGGCCCGCGACTGGTAGCGCTGGCGGATATTGGGCACCAGGTACTCGTCGAATGCGCGCTGCAAGTCGTAGGCCGGCGCCCAGCCCCAGTCGCGCCGGGCGGCCTCGTCGTCCATCTCGGCCGGCCAACTGTCGACGATCCCCTGCCGGCTTAGGTCCGGCTCGAAGGTGATCTGCGCCTCGGGGAAGGCGGCCAGCACGTGATTGCGGAAGTCATCGGCCGAGAGGCTGAAGCTAGTGACGTTGTAGATGGCGCGCGTCAACTGCCCGGCCGGCGCGGCGGCCAAATGGAGCAGCGCGGTCACGGCGTCGGGCATGGTCATGAACGGCAAGACGCTGTCGGGGCGCACGAAGCAGGCATAGGGCTTGCCCTGGGCGGCGGCGTGGAGCATCTCCGGACCGTAGTCGGTTGTGCCGCCGGAGGGCATGGTGTAGGCGCTGATCAGGCCGGGGAAGCGCAGACTGCGAAAGTCGAGCATGACCGGCCGGTTAGCCGCCAACTGCTGGTAGTACTTGGAGTAGTAAATGCCTAATTGCTCACAATAGAGCTTGTTACAACCATACATCGTCGTCGGGTTATTCCACTGCCACTCCTTCACCCGCCGGTCGCGCGCCTTCACCTCCAGATTGGGCACCCCATAGGCGGCCACCGAGCTGGGGAAGATGAAGCTGACCGGCCGGCCGCGCCGTTGCGATTGCTCCGCGGCCACCTGCAACAACGCCAGCGTGCCGTCCACGTTGACCTGGTGGGCCAACTCTGGCGAGAACTCGCTGCGTGTGGACAGCAGGGCCGCCAGATGGTAGATGGTCTCGAATTCGTACTCCGTTACCAGGCGGGCCATCACTTTCTCGTCGAGAATGTCGCCGGTCACATGGCTGCATCGCTCGGCAAGGTCCGGGGGAATGGGGTGCAAATCGAGGGTCAGGATAGGCAGGGACGAACTCTCGGCCAGGCTGGCGATGAGCGCCTGGCCAATCTCGCCGGAGGCGCCGGTAATCAATATCGCTTTCTTGCGCATGTTGTGAAGCTCCTATCATTGGGAAACGGAATGGCGGCGTCCGAGATGGCGCATGGAAAGGCAGGGTTCATCCCGGTCGCAACCCACCGAGAAAGCCGGCCCCTCCAGCGGCGGCCGTCCGCTCCTTGGGCGACGGCCGCGGGATGTTATACTTGTGATGATATTGTACCGAAAGCGCGCGTGAGCACCTATGAAATCGCAATTGCGCCGCGCACGAGAGTAGACCCATGCGGCAACGCGACATTTTCTGGTTCTGGTTACCCCTGTTTGCCAGCTGGTTGCTGATGACGGCCGAAGGACCCACCATCGCCGCGGCCATCAACCGGCTGCCCAACGAGGTGATCATGCTGGCGGCGATGGGCATCATCTCCAGCCTGTCCATCACCATCGAAAGCCCCATCATCAACCTGCTGGCCACTTCAACCGCCCTGGTGCGCGACCACGCCTCCTATCGCCTGGTGCGGCGCTTCACCATCCACTGGTGTCTCGGCCTGACGTTCATCGCCTTTCTGGTGGCCTACACGCGCCTGTTCGACTGGATCGTCCCCGGCTTGTTGGACGTGCCGCCGGAAATCGCCGTCTGGGTGCGGCCAGGGATGAAGATCATGGTCTTCTGGAGCGCGGCCATCGGCTGGCGGCGCTTCCTGCAAGGCATTCTCATCCGCTTCAAGCGAACGCGCGCCATCGCCCTGGGCACCGTCATCCGGCTGTTGGCCTCCGGTGGCACGGCCATTCTGCTGGCCATCCTGAGCCAGTTGCCCGGCGTCATCATCGGCTCGCTGGGGCTAATGGCCGGCGTCATCGCCGAGGCGCTCTACGCGACCTGGGCGGTGCGGCCGGTCTTGCGGGGCGAGCTGGCCACGAGCACGCTCCCAACCGAAGGGCCACCCCTGACCTACCGCAGCCTGTCAACGTTCCACATTCCCCTGGCGGCCACTTCCGTGCTCATCCTGATGCTGCAACCGATGGTCACCTCCAGTCTGGCCCGGCTCGACCAGCCGACCCTGACGCTGGCCGCGTGGCCGATCGTCTTCCAGATCGCGCTGATGGCGCGCGCCGGGGCGATGGCCCTGCCCGAGGTCGTCATTGCCCTCCACCACGACGCCAGCACCTTTGCGCCACTGCGGCGCTTCAGCCTGATGCTGACGGCGGCCCTCACGGCTTTCATGGCTCTGTTCGTCTTCACGCCCGCCGCGCGGATCTACATTTTCGGTGTCCAGGATATGACCGCCACGGTCGGCGAACTGGCGCTGACCAGCCTGCCTTTCCTGCTGCCGCTGCCTGGCCTGATGGTCCTCGTCTCCTGGCTGCGGGGCCTGCTCATCCAGGGCCGGCACACGCGCTTTGTCAACATCGGCATGGCCTTCAACCTGACCATCACCGCCGTCGTGCTCATCACCGGCGTGCTCTGGCGCTGGCCGGGGCTGCCCACGGCCGCGCTGGCAATGAACCTGGCGTTGCTGGTCGAGGTGCTATATCTGACATGGCAAACCCGCGCCACACTGCCGGTCGGATTACCCCTCTTCGGCACACCGCGCGCCGAACAACTCCCCCTCTGAGGTAACATATGACCTTAAGCATCATCCAAATGTCCCTTGGGCCGCTGCAGACGAACTGCTATGTCATGGCCTGCACCGAGACACGGCACGCCGCGATCATCGACCCCGCCTGGGACGCGCCGGCCATCGTCCGCCAGGTGCAAGAACAGGGCTGGACTATCAGTCACATCCTGCTGACCCACGCTCATTTCGACCACGTTGGCGGGCTGGCCGAGTTGAAAGAACTGACCGGCGCGCCCGTCTATGCCCACCCCGACACCGCACCGATGTTGGCCAGGGCGACCGAAGCGGCCGCGATGTGGGGCATCCACATCGATCCGCCGCCGCCGGCCGACCACGCCCTGGCCGATGGCGACGTGCTGGCCATCGGCGACCTGCGGCCCGTCGTCCTCTATACGCCGGGGCACGCGCCCGGCCACGTCTGTTTCCACCTGCCGGCCGACAAGGTTGTGTTCGATGGGGATGTGCTTTTCCAGGGGAGCATTGGTCGAACCGACTTGCCCGGCGGCGACTTCGACGGACTTATGGCCAGCATTCGCGACCGGCTGCTGCCGCTGCCAGACGAGACGCTGGTGCTCTCCGGCCACGGCGCGGCGACGACGATCGGCGATGAGCGCCGGCAGAATCCGTTTCTGGCCGATTTGACTGACGAGGAGTGAGCGCGGCGCTAGGGAGGCGTTGCGCCCTGCCAGATGAAGTGCGATGGCGTGCCGGCCGTTCCTCGGAAGGCGTAGATAAAGCCGCCATCGGAACGCCGTCCGGTCACCTGGACGATACTAACGCGCCACTCCATCAACCGCGCCTCAGCCGTCATCGGCCGCCACTCCGCCGGCACGCGGAACGACTGGTCACGCGTGAAGCCACGACGGGGCAGGCTGTCGCGGTCATCCACATCGCGCGACTCGACCATGTACCACTCATCCGGCGCCAGGTTCTTGACCGCCAACCACTGCAACACGATGGGCGCGTCCGTGGCCGCGAAGGTGGCCCCGTCGGGCGGATTGAGCAGCGCCGGGCCGCTCGGCGGCGGCGTCAGTGAAGGCGTGGGCGAGGGGCCGGCCGTGGGCGGGATGGTGTCACCGTAGAGGATGCGCGGGATGCACAGCGTGTCCCCCGGCTGGAGCAGTTGGATCGACTCCTGTGTCTGCCGGTTGACGACAATGATCGCTTCCAGAGGGACGCCCTTGACCGCCGACAGTCCATAGGCTGAGTCGCCCGAGTGGATAGTGATGATCTCGCAGTTCGTGGCGTCGGCCAGGACCTGTTCGCCGTTGATAGTCAGCAGCACCGACTCCAGCGGCGGGGTGGCCGTGGGCCAGGGGATGACCAGGCTTTGCCCGGACTGGATAGGGCTGTTGAGATCGAAGCTGTTGGCCTGGGCGATGCTGTCGGCCGAAATACGATAGAGCAGTGACAGGCCGAAAAGCGTCTCCCCGGCGGCAACGGTGTGGAAACGCGGGTCGCGCGGCGTACTGGTTGGCGCAGGCGTCGACGAGGGACTGGGCGTCAGCGTCGGCGGGGCAGTCTCTGACGGCAAGGGCGTCAAGGTCGGCGTGCTGGTGATGGTCGGCGGCAGGGACGTTGTCGTGGGGATGAAGGCAGCCATGACCTGCGGCCCATCATCGCGCAGCGCCAGCCACATGGCCGTCAGACCGACAATCACCAACAGCGCCACCAGCCAGAAAAGGCGCGACGAACGACTCTCACGCACGGGAGAATCGACGAAGGCCGGCCGGGCGACGGGATTGGAAGCACCTGGAGCGGGCATGAATGTGACTTCCGGCGACGCGGTACGTTTCGGCCGCGGCAAGCCGCACATCAGGCAGCGTTCGGCTCCTTCAGGCAAAATACTGTCACAGCGGGCGCATCGTTCGACCGCCGGCTCGCTCTCATGCTCGTTCGTCATTCCAGAGAGGCATTATAGCGAGCCGGCCGGGCCGCCTCAACCGGTGTAACGGCGCGCTCATAATCCTCGTTCGGCCGCATTTCTGGTACAATAGAGGTGACAAGAGCGAATATCACCCTCGCGAATGGAATCACTCAATGGCTGACCTGACTACTTCCTACCTGGGCCTTAACCTCAAATCGCCGATCGTCGTCTCGTCGAACCCACTGACCTACGATGTCGATAACATCCGTCTGATGGAGAAGATGGGCGCGGGCGCGGTCGTGCTGTACTCGCTGTTCGAGGAACAGATCGAACTGGCGGAGATTGGCTTCAGTGACTACTACGAGCAGCACCGCGACGAGCTGCCGGAGGCCCTGCGTCACGTGGCCGAGATGAAAGAGTATAACCAGGGCGCTGGCAGCTACCTGGCCCACCTCTACCAGGTCAAGCAGGCGACGACCATGCCCATCATCGCCAGCCTGAACGGCTACTACAGCAGCGGCTGGATTCGCTATGCGCGCCTCCTCGAGGCCGCCGGTGCCGATGCCCTGGAACTGAACATCTATTACCTGGCCACCAAGCCGACGATCACCGGCGCTGAAGTTGAGACGATGTACATCGACCTGGTACGCGACATCAAGCAGTCGATCCGCATCCCGATTGCCGTCAAGCTCAGCCCCTACTTCAGCGCCGTGGCCAACATCTCCCGGCGACTGGTTAACGAGGGGGCGCGCGGCCTGGTGCTGTTCAACCGCTTCTACCAACCCGATTTCGACATCGAGAATCGGGCCGTTGTGCCCAGCCTGGACCTGAGCACGCCCAGTGAGCTGCGCCTGCGTCTGCGCTGGGTAGCGCTACTCTCCGGGCACATCAACGCCGATCTGGCCATCACCGGCGGCGTCCACAGCGCCGAGGATGTCGTCAAGGGCCTCATGGCCGGGGCCAACGTGACCATGATGACCTCCGCCCTCATCCAGCACGGCATCGAGCACCTGGCGACCGTCACGGCCGACCTGCAAAGCTGGCTGGACAGTCACGCTTACGCCTCGGTCAGCGACATCCGCGGCTGCCTGAGCCACGTCCAGATCGGCGACTCGGCCGCGCTGGAGCGGGCCAACTATCTCAACGTCCTGCGCACAGCGCGCTCCAAAGATTCATAACTCCCCCACCATCCCATGATCACTCTAACCATCAACGGGCGTGACGAAGAAGTACGCGCCCACAACACCGATAGTCTACGTGATGCCCTGCGCGCGGCCGGCTATGTCAGCGTCCGCTTCGGCAGCCACACCGGCGAGACGGGCGCAGCGGCCGTCTTGCTCGACGGCCGTCTGGTCAGCGCCGATACGATCCTGGCCGGCCAGGCGGTCGGCCACGCCATCGAGACCATCGAAGGTCTCTCGCCCGGCGTCGGTGAACTCCATCCCATCCAGCTGGCGTTCATCGAGGCGGGGGCCATCCAGTCCGGCTACTCGACGCCGGCGATGATCCTGGCCGCCAAGGCGCTGCTTGACCACAACCCCAACCCAACCGAAGCAGAGGTGCGCGACGCGCTGTCGGGCGTGCTCTGTCGCGAGACGGGCTATTTGCGACCGGTGCTGGCCGTCTTGCGCGCCGCGGCCGTCCTGCGCGGCGAGGAGCCGCCGCCGGACATCGATCCCACCGTCGTCGATGCGGGCTACCTGGTCACCGCCATCCCCATCGACGGGGAAGGCGACGACGACCTGGCCCTGCCAGAGCCGCCAGAGCGGCCGGGTAGCGGGCTGTTCGGGGCGACAACACAGACCCATCCCGGCCCGACCGCCCTGCTGCTGCAAACCGGCTCCGGCCCGGAGATGAAGATCGTCGGCAAGTCGGAAACCAAGGTCGATGCCGTCAAGCTGGCCAAGGGCAATCCGGCCTTCGTTGACGACATCGAAATGCGAGGCATGCTCTATGCCAAGCTGCTGACCAGCCCGCACGCCCACGCGCGCATCGTTGCCATCGACGACAGCGAGGCGCGGGCGCTGCCCGGCGTGCGCGCCATCGTCCATTGCGGTAACGTCCAGCGCGTTAAGTACGCCTCCGGCGGCCAGTCGTACCCGAATCCGCCGCCCCACGACCAGGTCAGCTTCGACGACAAGGTGCGCTATGTCGGCGACCGCGTGGCTGCGGTGGCCGCCGACACACTGGCTATTGCCGAGGCGGCCGTTCGCCTCATCCACGTGACCTACGAGGTCTTGCCGGCTGTTTTCGATGTCGAGGAAGCCATCCGGCCCGGCGCGCCGGTCATCCACGATGAGGATGACACCGCCGGCATCCATGACGCGGCCCATAACATCGTCCACCATATCGAAGCCGAGAAGGGCGACGTGGAGCAGGGTTTTGCCGAGGCCGACCACGTCTTCGAGTACACCTACGCCGTCCACCAGGTGCAGCAAGCCCCCATTGAGCCGCACATCGCCATCAGCTGGTGGGATGCCGACGAGCGTCTGGTCATTCGCACCTCCACTCAGGTACCGTTCCACGTCCGGCGCATGGTCGCGCCGCTATTGGGGCTGCCTGTCAGCCGTATCCGCGTCATCAAGCCACGCATCGGTGGCGGCTTCGGCGCGAAGCAGGAGATGCTCATCGAAGACATCGTCGGCCATCTGACCATCGCCACGGGCCGGCCGGTGCGCCTGGAACTGACGCGCGCGGAGGAGTTCTACAGCAGCCGCACGCGCCACCCCGAGCTGATCACCTACAAGACCGGCGTCATGGCCGACGGCACGCTCCACAGCATGGAGATGCGCGTCCTGGGCAACACCGGCGCTTATGGCACGCATGGGCTGACAGTGCTGACTGTCTCCGGTCTGCGCGGCCTGAGCAGTTATAACTGCGAACACCGCCGCTTTGACTGTCACGTCGTGTACACGAACCTGCCCGTGCCCGGCGCCTACCGCGGTTACGGCGGCCCGCAGGCGCTGTTCGCCCTCGAATCCCACATCGACGATATCGCCCACGGCCTGGGCATGGACCCCATCGAGCTGCGCCGCCGCAACTGGGTGCAGGCGGGCGACACGCTGCCGATGGCCGTGCTGTTGGGCGAGGGCGAGAAGGAAACCGTTATCGATGCGCCGATTATCCAATCGTGCGGCCTGGCGGAGTGCTTCGTCCAGGGCATGGCCGCGATCGAGTGGGAGCGCAGAGAGGACCCGGCCTGGCACAGCGTGCCCGGTCGGCCGCACATCCGTCGCGGACTGGGCGCGGCCGTGGGCATGCACGGCACGGCTATCCCGGGCCTGGATATGGGCGGGGCGAGCATCAAGATCAACGACGACGGCTCGTTCAACGTCATGGTCGGCGCGACCGACCTGGGCACCGGCTCCGACACCATCCTGGCCCAGATGGCCGCCGAGGTGCTGGGCGTCCCCCTGAGCGACGTGGTGATCTACTCCAGCGACACTGACATGACCCCGTTCGATACTGGTGCTTACGCCAGCTCAACGACCTACATCTCTGGCACGGCCGTCAAGCGCGCCGCCGAGGGCATAGCCGACCAGATCCGCGAGCGAGCGGCGCTCATGCTGGCCTTCGATGATCCGGCGGCCATTCGTCTGGAGAACCGGCAAGCCATCGCCCCTGACGGCCGCGCCGTCTCGATGGAGGCAATTGCCCTGCACTCGCTGCACCAGCACGACCAGCGCCAGATGATGGCCCACGCCTCCTACGTCAGCGCCGCCTCGCCGCCGCCCTTCGCCGGGCAGTTTGCCGAGGTGGAAGTGGACACCGAGACGGGCCAGGTGACAGTGACAAAGCTGGTGCTGGCCGTTGACGCCGGCGTGGTCATCAACCCGCTGACGGCCGCCGGGCAGGTCGAGGGCGGCATGGTGCAGGCGTTGGGCTATGGCCACTGCGAAGAGATGGCCTACGACGCCGGCGGCCGGATGGTCAACGCCGCCTTTGGCCCGTACCACATCTACCGCGCCGACGAGATGCCCTGGCTGAAGGCCATTCTCGTGCAGACCCATGAGCCGACCGGCCCGTTCGGCGCCAAGGCCATCGCCGAGATTCCCAAGGACGGCGTCGCCCCGGCGATCGCCAATGCCGTCTTTGACGCCACGGGCATGCGACTGCGTAGCATCCCGTTCACGCCGCCGCGCGTCTATCGGAGCATGAAGGCACAATAGGGGAGCGGCATTTGGCATAATGACCGACAAGACCGCGCCGAAGTTCGTTCACCGCATCGAGGAGGAGTTCGCGCGCATTCTGGATTACTACGGCGTGGCCTGGGAGTATGAGCCGCGCTCCTTCACGCTGGAGTGGGATGAGGCCGGGCAGGTGAAAGTGGCCTTCACGCCGGACTTTTATCTGCCCGACCAGGACCTCTATGTCGAGTTAACGACCATGCGGCCGCGGCTAGTGACCAAGAAGAACCGCAAGCTGCGCCGCATGCACGAACTCTACCCGGACATCAACATCCAACTGTGGAAGCGTAGCGACCTGCGCGCCCTGATGTTGCGTTATGGTCTCGACGACGAGGCCGCGCGCATCATGGGCACCGATGCCCAGTCGTCCTCATGACTTTCCCCACGCCCGTCTCCTATACCGAGCTTATTGGCGGCGTCAGCGAAATCCTGTTCACGGCCGAGCAGATCCAGGCGCGCGTGCTGGAGCTGGGCGCGGCCATCTCGCGTGACTACGTGGGCTGCCGGCCGCTGCTTGTCGGTGTGCTGAAGGGCGTGTTTCCCTTTATCGCCGATCTGGCGCGGGCGATCACCATTCCCCTCGAAGTCGATTTCATGGCCATCGCCAGCTACAGCGCCGAATCGCGGCGCAACGGCGTGGTGCGCATCCAGAAGGACCTCGACTCAGCCATCGAGGGCCGGCATGTACTCTTTGTGGAAGATGTCGTCGATACGGGACTGACGCTCAACTACGTACTGCGTAACCTGCGCAACCGCGAACCGGCCACGCTACAAGTCTGCGCCATGTTCGACAAGGGCACGCGCCGCCTGGTGCGAATCCCCATTCACTACAAGGGCTTCGACCTGCCAGATCGCTTTGTCGTCGGTTATGGGCTGGACTATCGCGAGCTGTATCGCAATCTGCCGTTTGTGGGGCTATTGAAGGCGGACGTGTTTCAGCCGGAAGAAGGCATAAAAAAGGGGAGCTCCAAGTAACCTTTCGACTCTCTTACCATTCGCCGGATTTCTCCGTGACCTCTCGCGGCGCTTTCATAACTGTGCGTCCCAGAAGTCTCCTTCTGTTCTCGACAGTGAAAGGCTGTTGAGTGTTCGTTCGTCGCCCTGATAACTGGGTGTGCCTTGCAGCACAACAATCAGATACCGTCTTGTGGGCCTGACTGAACTGAACTTGGTAAGGGTCGTCCAATTTCTCGGAGCTTCCCGTGTCCTCAAAGATATCTATCTCTAATAACGAAAGCAGATGTCTTTGAGTAATGACAGTATAGTCGAAGTGGGGCGGCCAGGTCAATACGTATTTTGGCGTATCGGCGCAGCGTAATTGGATAGCCAAGCTGGGAAAAGCGGTGACCAGGGGGCTGCTCCTGGCCAGTTCACCGACGCAGCGCGCCCGGAGGGGCTCGAACCCCCAACCGATAGCTTCGAAGGCTATTGCTCTGTCCAGTTGAGCTACGGGCGCAAAAAGGGCGAGACAGAGAGCGCGAACGCTCCCGGCTGTCTCGCCAAAACATGCTTCTGGGGCGAGTGGTGGGACTTGAACCCACGATCTTCTGGGCCACAACCAGACGTGTTAACCCCTACACCACACCCGCCATACTCTTGCGCCCGATAGGGACGCACCTGGATCGTATCATACTCGCCGGAGGTGGGCAAGTTGCGTTCACGGGGGGTCGGAGACAAAGTTGCCGTCCGACGCAAGGCTGCTATAATCAGCCCCACAATGCCACCCTAGCTCAATCGGCAGAGCGATCGCTTCGTAAGCGATAGGTTATCGGTTCAACTCCGATGGGTGGCTTGCCCAATAAGCCCTGGAGTGACCAGGGCTTTTTTGTTGGGTCGTCGCACTGAAATTGTCGTTATGGACAAGACTAACGTGAAACCTATCGTCTTCGGCGTCGCCGGAGGCACCGCGTCTGGCAAGACCACCGTGGCGCGGGCCGTGCTGGAGGCCGTGGGCGCATCACAGATCGCCTATCTGCCCCACGACGCCTACTATCGCGACCGCAGCGACCTGCCCTTCGAAGAGCGGGCGCGACTGAACTACGATCACCCCGATTCGCTGGAAACCAAGCTCCTGGTCAGCCACATTAAGGACCTGCTCGTCGGCGCGCCCGTTAACGTGCCGGTCTATGACTTCACCACCCACCGTCGTACCGACGACACCATCCTGGTTGAGCCGGCAGCGATTATCCTGGTGGACGGCATCCTCATCCTCACCAAGCGCAAGTTGCGCGACCTGATGGACATTAAAGTCTACGTCGATACCGACTCCGACGTGCGCTTCATTCGCCGTCTGCAACGCGATATGCACGAGCGCGGCCGCTCGCTCGATTCCGTCGTCCAACAATATCTCGACACCGTCCGGCCGATGCACCTCAAATTCGTCGAACCCAGCAAGCGCTATGCCGATATCATCATCCCCGGCGGCGGCCACAACCGCGTGGCCATGGAAATGGTCGTCAGCCGGCTACAAATGCTGCTGCGGGTGCGCGAGGAGCTGGCCGAGGAGCAACTGACCTCATGATCCAATGGCACAACCAGCGCGTCGTCGTCACCGGCGGCGCGGGCTTCCTGGGCCGCCACGTCGTCGCTGCCCTGCAGCGGCGCGACCCGGCCGATATCTTCGTCCCGTTGCGCGACGCATACGATCTGCGCCGCAGCGAGGCCATCCTCGACCTGCTCCGCGACGCGCGGCCGACGATGGTCATTCACCTGGCGGCCTCAGTCGGCGGCATCGGCGCCAATCGCGCCCACCCGGCCGAGTTCTTCTACGATAACCTGATGATGGGCACACAGTTGCTACACGAAAGCTGGCGCGCTGGCGTGGATAAGTTCGTCGCCATCGGCACCGTCTGCGCCTACCCCAAGGTCACGCCCATTCCCTTCCGCGAGGAAGACCTCTGGAACGGCTACCCCGAAGAAACCAACGCGCCCTACGGACTGGCCAAGAAGATGCTGCTCGTGCAGAGTCAGGCCTACCGCCAACAGTACGGCTACAACTCCATCTTCCTGCTGCCGGTCAATCTCTACGGACCGGGCGACAGCTTCGATCTGGAGGCGTCGCACGTCATCCCGGCGCTCATCCGCAAGTGCCTGGAGGCGGCCGAGCGGGGCGATGACGAGATCGTGGCCTGGGGCGATGGCTCGCCCACGCGCGAGTTTCTCTATGTCGAGGACGCCGCCGAGGGCATTGTCCTGGCCGCCGAGCGCTACGACGACAGTGAACCGGTCAACCTCGGCTCCGGCTTCGAGATCAGCATCCGCGACCTGCTGACGACCATCGCCCGCCACACCGGCTTCACGGGCCGCATCGTCTGGGACACGAGCAAGCCCAACGGACAGCCGCGGCGCGCCCTCAACATCGACCGCGCCTTCGAGCGCTTTGGCTTCCGAGCGACAACCGACTTCGACGAGGGCTTGCGGCAGACGGTGGCCTGGTATCGCCGGACGCTACATCTGGGCGAGACGGCCGTGGCGGCCACGCGCTAGGTTGAATCTCCGGCGTTCCCGATGAGCCTGGGCCGGCGCGCCGTCGCCTCCGTCTCCTGGAACCTGGGCGTCAACCCCATTAAGATCGTCGTCCTGCTGGTCAGGTCGATCCTTTTGGCGCGCCTGCTGCCGGTGGACACGTTCGGCATCTACGCCCTGGCTACGACCATCGTCACCTTCAGCGGCATCCTGCCCAACTGGGGCATGGGCAGTGCCTTCCTCCACCGCGCCCCGGAGACGGCCGACGAAGAGCGCGCCGCCGCGGTGCATTTCACGCTGCGTCTGGCGTTGACGACCGTCTGGCTGGCGGGCGTGCTGGCTCTCAGCCTGTGGCTGGCCAGTGGCCCACTGCAAACGGCCCTGGTCGTGCTGGCCGTCGTCTTCGCCGGCCTCTACCTGGTCGATACGCCCAAGGCCATCCTGGTGCGACGGGTGCAGCACCGGCGGCTGGCGTTGCTCGACCTGCTGGCGGCCGTGGCCACGGCCGTCGTCGCCGTCGCTCTGGCGGCGCGGGGCTATGGTCTGTGGGCGCTGCTGGCCACCGACATCGTCACGCTGGTGTTGATGGCCGGCGGGCTGTACCTGTGGCGGCCGGTGTGGCGGCCACGACTGCTTTGGGCGCGCGACACTGTGGCCTACTACCTGCGCTTCGGCAGCCGGGCCATGACCGAGTCGGCCCTCAGCGAGGCGCTGGACAACGTCGATGACCTGTGGACGGGGGCCTTCCTGGGCACGCAGGCGCTGGGCTTCTATTCGCGCGCCTACACCTTCGCCACCTACCCCCGCCGCCTGCTGGCCATGCCCGTTAACGCCGTGGCCGGCGGCAGCTATGCCGAGTTGAAAGCCGAGCGCCTGCGCCTATCCCAAGCCTTCTTCCGCACCAACGCCCTGCTGGTCCGCAGCGGCTTTCTGCTGGGCGGGCTGCTGGTGCTGCTGGCCCCGGAGTTCGTGCGCCTGGCCCTGGGCCAGCGCTGGCTGCCGATGGTGCCCACCTTCCGGCTCATGGCCGTCTTCACGCTGCTCGACCCGTTGCGCGTGACCATTAGCAGTCTGTTCGTCGCCGCCGGCCGGCCGGGGCAGGTCGTCCGCGTGCGCGCGCTGCAAGTAGCGGCTCTGGTCGTCGGGCTGTTCGTCCTCGGCTCGCGCTGGGGCATTCTCGGCGTGGCCGTCGTCGTCGATGGGGTGCTGTTGCTCGGGTTGGGCTGGCTGCTGGCCCGCGCCCGCGCCTACGTGGACTACTCCGCCCGCCGCCTGTTCCTGGCCCCTCTGCTGGCGCTGGTGGCCGGCAGCGCCGCGGCGCTGGGCGGGCAGTGGCTCATCTGCCGCGCCGGGCCGGCCGTCTGTCCCAACGACTGGCTGACCGGCGCGCTGAAGGGGCTGTTGTTCGCCGCCCTCTTTGCGAGTACCCTCTGGGTACTGGAGCGACGCGCCGCAGTCGAGATGCTCAGCCAACTGCGCGACCTCCGGCAACCGCGACCATGAACATCACTGTCGGCATCACCTCCTACAATCAGCGCGACTACCTGATCGCCGCCATCAACAGCGTCCTCGCCCAGACGCTCTTGCCGGCCGAAATCCTCATCGTCGATGACGCCTCGACCGACGGCTCACCCGAAGTCATCGCCGCCTATGCCGCCCGCTCCCCGAACCTCATCCGCCCGCTGCTCCTGACGCGCAACGGTGGCGTCAATGCCGCCCGCAACTGGGTCCTTGACACCGCCACGGGTGAGTATCTGGCTTTTCTCGACGGCGACGACCGTTGGCTGCCGGACAAGCTGGCGCGGGCAGCCGAGCGGTTGCTGGCCGCCGACCGGCCCGACGCCGTTTTTGACAACTTCGCCTTTACCGACGCCGAGGGACAATCCCAGTTCATCTGGGCCACACGCCAGCGGCCGCCGGAGGGCCAGCTGCTACGGCAGGTGCTGACGCTGGACTTTCCCCGCACAACCCTTTTCCGCTCCGAACTAGCGCCCACGGCATTGTGGCGGGCGGCCGGCTATTACGATCCGTCGTTCCTCATCTACGGCGACTGGGACATGCGCATCCGGCAAGCGCAGGTCATTGGCCGCTACGGCTACGTCGACGAAGTGCTCAGCGAGTACCGCCGCCACGGCGCGGGCCTGTCGGCCAGAAGCGTCGATAGCCATCTGGCGGCCGTGGACAAGATCGAAAACAAGTACGCCGGCCTGATCACCAAACTGGAGGTGGCCGAGGGTGGCATTCGCGCCGGCCTGACCCGCTGGCGGGCCAAGTTGCTGCGCCGCGCCGCCTATAACATCGCCGCCCGGCGCGCGCCCAACTTTCGCCGCCAGGCGCTGGCCTATTACCGCCGCAGCCTGACCTACGCGCCCGCGCTGGACGCTCGCGCCCTGTGGCAGATCGTCAAGCCATGATGCCGCCCGTCTCACCTGAGCGCAACGACTGGCCCTGGTCGGCCGAATCGCTCCGCCCGGCCCTGGCCGACCCGCCACGCATCAGCGTCATCACGCCGTCGTACAATCAGGGCCGTTACCTGGAGGCCACGATCCGCTCCGTCCTGGCGCAGGAGTATCCCAACCTGGAGTACATCCTGATCGACGGCGGCTCAACCGACGACAGTGTAGCTATCATTCGTCGCTATGCGAAGGAATTGGCAGGCTGGACATCGGCCCATGACGACGGCCCGGCCCAGGCCATCAATCACGGCTTTGCCCAGGCTACGGGCGACATCCTTGCCTGGCTCAACTCCGACGACCTCTATGCGCCGGGCGCGCTCTGGGCCGCGGCAGCCGCCTTTGCCGCCCACCCGGAGACGGCGCTGGTCTACGGCGAGGGCTGGTATATCGACGCCGCCGGCGCGCCCATTGAGCCGTGTCGCTTCGTGCGCCGTCGCTTCGACCGCCGCTACCTGGTCAACCGTGACCCCATCCTGCAACCGGCGGCCTTCTGGCGGCGAGCCCTGTGGGCGGCGACGGGGCCACTGGACGAGTCGCTGCGCTGGGTGTTCGACTGGGAGTGGTTCATTCGCGCCCACGCCCACGGCCCGTTCCTCTACCTGCCCCGCGACATGGCCCGCTATCGCGTCCAGCCGGCGGCGCTGACGCGCACGGGCGGCCTGCCGCGGCAGCTGGAGCACGGCCGCGTGACGCGTCGCTACGGCGCGTGGTGGCACCCCAATCACATCGTCCAGCAGATGCGCCGGCTGGACGACGCCGGCCGGCGGGCGACGGCGCGGCTGCCCGGCTGGCTGGCCCGGCCGTTGCAACTGCCGCTGGCTCTGCCGCGCGCCGCGGCCGAAGTCCTGTTGCGCGACATGTACATGCGTTAACGTCCGTCGCCGCGCCCCACCGCCATGAATGTCGCCTTCCTGCCCGTCTACCCCAACCCCTACCAGCGGCTGCTGGCCGAGGCGCTGGCGCGGCACGCGGCTACGACGGTGACGATGCTGCCCGGCCTGCCCTCCGCGGCCTGGCTGCGCGCCCACCGGCCGGGCGTGGACATTCTCCACTTCCACTGGCTCTATGGCCTCTACATGGCTGGCTGGCGCACCCCGGCCCAGGTGCCGGCCTTTCTGCGCCGCTTCCGGCTGGCGCGGGCGTTGGGCTACGGCATCGTCTGGACGGCGCATAATGTGCTGCCCCACCGCGCCGCGGGGTTGCGGCCGCTGCACGTGGCCGTCCGGCGGCTGATGATGGCTTCGGCCGACGCCGTCATCGTCCACTGCGAGGCGGGGCGTCGGGAATTGGCGGCTCACTTCCCGCGCACCGGCCCGGTGGCCGTCATCCCTCACGGCAGCTACGCCGGCGTGTATCCGACACTCGACCGAGCCACGGCGCGGCAGCAGCTCGCGTTGCCGCCCGACAGCTTTGTCTATCTGTCGCTGGGTAACATCGCCGCCTACAAGGGGCTGGAGCGGTATGTCGCTGTCTTTCGGGCGACGGCCGGCGCGGACGATATCGCCATCATCGCCGGACGTAACCGGGACGCGGCCGGGGTGCGACGGCTGGAACGGATCGCCGCGGCCGACCCGCGGCTGCGGCTGAGCGTTGGCTTCGTGCCCGACGAGCAAATGGGCCGCACCCTGGCCGCGGCCGATGTACTGGTCGCGCCCTTCGAGCGCATCCTCACATCCGGCTCCGTCATCACCGCGCTGTCGGCCGGCCTGCCCGTCATCGCCCCCGACCTCGGCTGTATGCCGGAACTGATCGACGGCGCGGGTCTGGTCTACCCGGCGGGGCGGCCGGATACGCTGGCCGAAGCGCTGGCCGCCATCAAGACGGCCGACCGCAGGCCCATGCGCGCCCGGGCTGCGGCCATCGCCGCCGGCCTGGGCTGGGACAACATCGCCCAACAGACGGCGGCTGTCTATCAGGCCATCGCGGCGAGGGCGCAATGACTGAGCCGCACGGCCGCAGGGTGGCCATCCTTTCCTCGGTGCATCAGGCCCTCGATAACCGCGTCTTCTACCGCGAGGCGCGCACGCTGGCCCACGCCGGCTACGACGTCACCCTGATCGCCCCCCATGACCGCGACGAGACACGCGACGGCGTGCGCATCCGGGCGCTGCCGCGCGTGCCCCGCAGCCGCCGGCCGCGGCTGTGGCGGGCACTTGGCCGTTTGGCCCACGAGACGGCCGCCGACGTCTACCACTTCCACGATCCGGAGCTGCTGTTGCTGTCTCCCTGGCTGCGGCGAGCGACGGGCCGGCCAACCATCTATGACATCCACGAGGCCAACGCCGACTTCATCCGCGTCAAGGACTACCTGCCGGGCCTCGTCCGCGCGCCGCTGGCGGGCGTCTTCCGGCGACTGGAGCCGCGCCTGGCGGCGAGCGAAAGCGGGCTGATCTTCGCCGACGACGCCATCGCCGCCGACTTCACCGCGTTCGCCGGGCCGAAGGCGACGTTGTTCAACTTCCCCGGCGCGGAACTGATCGCCCGTGGCGCGGCCACGGCCACGGGACGCGAGCCGGTCGTTCTCTACCTGGGCGGGATGGAGCGCAACCGTGGCGCGGCGCTGATGATGGCCGCCTTCGCGCAGGTCGTCGCCGCCATGCCCGCGGCGCGGCTGCTGCTGGTTGGCCACTTCATGCCCCCGACGCTGGAGACGGAGATGCGCGCTGACGCCACGCGGCGGGGCATCGACCACGCCGTCGAGATCGTTGGCCGCGTGCCCTTCGAGCGCATCGGCGACTATTTGGCCCGCGCCCGCGTTGGCTGGGTCACGTGGCAGCCGGTGGCCAAGAACTGCAAGAACATCCCCACTAAGCTGTTCGAGTACATGGCCTATGGCCTGCCGGTAGTCAGCAGCGACCTGCCCTCGACGCGGCCTTTCGTCCGGTCGGGCGAGAACGGGCGGCTGGTCGCGGCCGAGGACGCGGCCGGCCATGCCGCGGCGCTGCTGGCCCTGCTGCGCGCTCCGGCCGAGGCCGTCCGTCTGGGCGCGGCCGGGCAGCGGCGCGTGGCCGCCGAGTGGAACTGGGCGGCCATGGCGCCGCGCCTGCTGGCTCTCTACGCGGCCGTGCTAGAGGGCTAACGGATAACCTAGCCGGGCCATGACCGGCGCAAGGATGGGCGCCACCCCGGCGATCGCCTCCGCCTCGGCCCGCCATTTCTCCGCTCCTGGTCGAGAGATGACATTGACCTCCGGCAGCCCGCGGCCGTGGGCGGGGATATCCGTCGGGCGCAGGCCCAGGAAGCCGGCGATAGCGGCCAGAGCGCTGTCGGCATCGGCGACAAGGGCCTCATAACGCACCGTCAGGACGGGCAGCGCGTTGGCTGTGGCGGCGTAGTCGAGCACAGCGGCGTTGCTGACGGCCCACTGCCGGGCACAAATCTCCGCCAGCGGCCGGTCGACCAACTCGCGCCAGCCAGGGATGAGCGTAAAGGCCCAGCGGCCGCGCGTCTGGCCGGGGCTGGTCACCGGCAGCGGTGTACGGTAACCGGGGAAGAGATGCGGCTGTCGCCAGCCCTCCAGCAGCGAGTGGACATTGGCCCGGCCGTCGCGCACCAGGAAGATCACGCGGGCGTCGGGGAAAAGGGCCTGCATGAAGGGCAGCCGCAAGCAGTTCTCCGGCGTCTTTTCCAGCAGACGAATGGGCCGGCCGGACGGCGATAGGCGACGACGCAGGCGCGCGCCAGCGCGGAACATGCCCAGTCCTGCGCCGGGCACGGCCGCCGCTGCCGCCGTGCCCGCCCGGCCGCGCCGCTTCAGGCCGGTGTAGGCCCCCGTCCGGTTCAGGGCGTGGCGCAGTTGGTTGACTCGCCGCCAGTAGCTGCCCGGGGCGGCGGCGGCGTCGAAAGCCCGCAGCAGCCAGTCGCGCCCTTCGGCCGTCAGATCGCCGGCCGCCAGCGCTCCCGATTCCCAGCCCCGCGCCGCCGGCGCATGGTCGCGCTCGATGAGCGCCTTGCTCTCGTAACCGAGCGACCATAGCGACTCGACCTCGGCGAGAACGTTGTAGAGCAGCGTCGTGCCGGAGCGGGCGCAGCCGATGATAAGCACTGGCGAGGCGATCATAGGCACGATAATATACCGATAGAGACGCAGAATGAAACCTGATAGCCTCCGGCCGACGAGATGCGCATCCTCTTTCTAACGGCGCGCCTGCCCTATCCCCCGACACGTGGTGACCGGCTACGCGCTTACCACTTCCTGCGCGTGCTCGCGCGCGAGCATCGCATCACGCTGCTGTCGTTCATCGGCAACGAAAGCGAGGCAAGCAATCTCAGCCCCTTGCGCACGTTCTGTGAGGATATCCAGCTGGTTCATCGCGCGCCGTGGCAATCGACCGTCGCCACGGCCGCCGGCCTCTGGCGGCCGTTGCCGCTGCAAGCGCTCTACTACCGCTCGCCCGTCATGCAGGGCGCGGTCGACCGCCTGCTGGCCCGCGAGTCCTTCGACGCCGTCTACGTCCACCTGTTCCGGATGGCCCAGTATGTCAGTAGCCGCTTTCGCCCCTACCGCATCCTCGACCTGACCGACGCCATCTCCGGCGAGGTCGTTCGCTCGCTGCCCTATCGCGAGCCGTTCTGGCGCTGGGTCTACCGGCTGGAGTTGCCGCGCATCCAGCGCTATGAGCGCGAGATGGTTGGCCGTTTCGACGAAACGTGGGTCATCAGTGAGACGGAGCGCGCCGCCGTGGCCGCGGAACTTGGCCCTGGCGCGCCGGGCAACGGTCGCTTGCCGCCAAACCTGCGCGTCGTGCCCAACGGCGTCGAGGCGGAGCGTTACCGTCCCCAGGTGCGACCGGCGACCGCGCCAGTGCTGGTCTTCGTCGGTCATATGGGTGTGTTCCACAACATCGACGCGGCTGAGCGGCTGGCCAATATTATCCTGCCGCGCGTGCGCGAGGCAGCGCCATTGGCCCGGCTGGACATCATCGGCGCAGAGCCGTCGGCGCGGGTACGGGCGTTGGCGGGGCGGCCGGGCGTGCGCGTGCTGGGGCACGTGGCCGATCTCAACGCCGCGCTCAACGAGTCCACCGTGTTCGTGGCCCCGTTGCGATTCGCCGCCGGCGTGCAGAACAAGGTCCTGGAGGCCATGGCCGCCGGGCTGCCCGTGGTGACGACGGCCGAGGTCAACGCCGGTCTGCGCGCCACGCCCGGCGAGCACCTGCTGCTGGGCGAAGACGACGCGACGCTGGCGTCGATGACGGTTGGCCTGCTGCATGACCCGGCTCAGCGCGCGCGGCTGGCGACGGCGGGGCGTGAATTCGTGCTGCGCGACTTCCGCTGGGAAGCGGTCGCTGAGCGGATGAGGGAGATCGAGGCCAGGATCGCCAGCGGACAGGCGTAGGGGCAGGCCCGGAAAACGAACAGTCCGGCCGGGGCCGGACTGTGTGGGGACTGTTCAGTTGGCGGAGAGGGCGGGATTCGAACCCGCGACCCCTTGCGAGGTACACGATTTCCAATCGTGCGCACTAGACCGGACTATGCGACCTCTCCGAATCGACG